>JACCDN010697137.1_pt1 | contig 25780 bp, 28 predicted proteins | sample 7441691 | NCBI WGS metagenome assembly JACCDN01 (sample SAMN15323439, study PRJNA562643) | freshwater metagenome | isolation source: river surface water | place: USA:Blue River Watershed | collected 2017-08-16 | reverse complement strand
CCAGAATAGACCAACGGTTCTGCTCCCAACTTCCTTGAGTGCCAAGTAGCAATCTGTCTTGGTCATCGGTGATACTCACGATTACTGCAGCATCTGTTCTTGGAAAGTGTTGTCTATCTTCTGAAACACAAAGTCTTGACCAGCCACCTTGCTGCATAACTGTGATGGCTCCACAGTTAGGACAGTGCTGATGGGTTTCATGCCAGTTATGAATGGCTACCGCTTGGGTGAATAGAGCAGCGTCTCTTGGATGTAAACCAGCACCACTTCTTCTAAGCTCATGCCATTTAGATTCATCGGGTTCGATTGCCTTAGCAGCGTTATCGCTAAGCACTGAAAGAACAACTGCAGTGCCAACCTCTTGATCACCTAATGCAACTGAGGTTCTTCCCAGATAGACGCGGTATTTGCCTGCGGTTGCTTGCTCAGTAGTTAGAAGTCTTAGGTGACCATCATGGATAAGGGTTTTACCTTTATAAAGGACGATAATTCTGGTGCCAGGTTCAAGCCATAACTTATCGAAGAGCTCAGCATCATCCCGTGCATCGGCATCGCGGTTGAGTACCGCTTGGGCCATTGGCAGAACTAAAGGGATGCTCATGATTCTTTCTTTATGTCTTTATCTATTGCGTGGCGATAACAGGGGTTATCGAAGTTTTTGTCTAACCTAAAAACTATGGGTAAACCTTCCTTGATTTTAGCGGCGTTAGCAGCCGATGCTCTGCCTGGCCTACATTTCGTTCAAGTTCAGAACCTGACTAGAGATGATGCGGCGGTAGCTGTTGAACTACTGACCACCGACGAGGGTCGCCTCATCCTTTTGAAGTCCCCACTGGACTCACTGGCTAATACAGACCTAGGCACCGAGGTGAGAGCACTTCAGGTCCTAAAGAATGTCTCACTTCCTTTCGCTATCTCCTCATACCTTGGCAAGACTTCTGCCAAGGCCATCAGAAATGCTCTTGCTTTTGAATACGTGCCAGGCACCCCAGCTGACATAACCCGCTTGAGATTAGATGACCCCCTAGTTAGTTCAATTGGGCAGGCAATCTCAGCAATCCATGCAATCCCATCCACAGTCGTATCTGATGCAGGCCTACCTGAATACCAACCTGCTGAAAGAGTTAGAACTCTAGTTGCAGAATTCGATCGAGCAATGGACACAGGTAAGGTCCACCCTGATCTACTTGAACGCTGGCAGACAGCCCTGTTCGATGTGAACCTATTCAAATACCGTCCAACAGTGATTCACGGTTACCTAAGAAGTGACTTCCTCCTAACAGAGGGTGACCTAGTTGTTGGATTGACCGAGTGGGGTCAGCTATCTGTTGATGACCCAGCCCTAGACCTAGCCTTCTTCTATAACGAAGCTCCAGCTGAGACAGCAGAGGCTCTGATCCTTGCTTATGAAGGTTCAACTAGAGCAGACAGCAACATCAGACAAAGAGCTCAACTTCACTACGAGCTAACCCACGCCACTTTCCTTCTAGAAGCATTAGCCCGTGAGGACGAGGCAGAAATCGAAGAAGCTATTTCTGCTATCACCTGGCTTCACGAGAGGTTAGTAGCAGGAGAACTTCCTTCTCTCAAGCCAACTGAGTTTGCTTCATCTGCTCAAGAGGTCATTGTCCCGATCTCTCAGGCAGCCTCTTTCACAGCCCCGGTAACTATCGTCACCGAGTCAATTGAAGTAGTTGACCTAGCTCAGGCTGCTCCTCAGGCAGCAACTTCAGAAGCAGAGCCTAAAAAGGACGAAGACGAAGTTTTCTAGAAGATTCTTTATCTTTCCCTAGGTGAAGGTAATCTAGGGAGTAAGAAAAGAAAGAAGTGTCATGGAAATCAGAATCGGTCTACAAAATACCGCTCGAGAACTGTCCTTTGAATCAAAGCAAAGCGCAAGCGATATCGAGAAGAGCATTGATAGTGCCCTAAGTTCTGGTGCAAAACAATTGAAACTAACCGATGACAAAGGTCGAGTTTTCATTGTTCCTGTAGATGCTTTGGCTTACGTAGAGATCGGTGCTGAAGAAGCCCGAAGAGTTGGATTTATTGCCTAATGGAAATTGCATTCATTCTTGTTTATGGTTCACTACTTGGCCTAATGGCCCCTTACATCATCTCCGGTAGCGAGAACTATGGTGTTTTGCTTCCGCCTGCACTAGCTCTTGTCTACGGCTACTTTGTATGGACCGTATTCACCTGGGTTGGTTTGAGCTATAACGAATTCTGGATTTGGGCTATCACAATGCTTGGTATGCCAGTTGCAATGATTGTTGGAACTCGAATTATTCGTAAGCGCAGATTAGCTAAAGAAACTACAACAGTTTAGTTTTAGGCTGCTAAGCCAATAGCTTCCATTCGAAGCCCGTGTGCTCCAGTTAATTCTGAAATCAACGGCTCTAGTTTTGAATAGGCATCTAGGTTGACCTGATTCTCTTCTTCAACAGTCAACTGCTTTGTCTTTGGAATGTGAGCCAGTTTGCGATTATCAAAAGCTGCTCGAAGTTCTAGAAGAACATCTCCCATCAGTCTTCTTCCCCATAGAGCTAAACGGTGACCTAAAACTGGATCGGCTTCAATAGATTCAATCAAAACTCGCTTAGCAAACTTTTCAAAAGTCTTATCTCTAAGAGCCTTCTCTACTTCTGCTTGAAGATCACCATCTAATCCAGATGCAAGTCTTGAATAGAAGTCGTCCAGTAAACCAGAAGTCAAATAAACCTTGATTACCACTTCATACCAGTCAAGTCCGCTGGTGTTTGAGTGAAAGACTGCAATGCGTTCTTTGAAAGGATTCATCTCAGCAGCAGGATCTGCTCCAAGCTCAACCAGTTTCTTTGAAAGCTGACGATACTTATCAAAACTCTTGGCAGTTGCCTCACTGAGTTCTGCTTTGTATTGAGTGTTTGGTGAATACTTCAGTGCTGCTGTGAGAATCTCAAAGTTAGCCAACTGTAGATATGCCAACTGACCTAGGAACGCTTTAGGTTCAGGTGTGTATGGTTTGAGGTTTATAGCCTTGGTATTCCTAGCGACCTTCTCCTCGCTACGAGGAGCGACAGTAAGTTGCTTTGCAACTTTACGCAGACGCTTAAACCAATCGAACACCGAACCATCTTAACCTGCCAAATACATGGTTAGACTTGCCTAGATAAGACAGGCGGCCAAAACTATTGGATTTTAGCGAATTAGGCATCGATTCAGACATCGTTGCTGCCCTTGCCTCAAAAGGCATAACCCAGCCATTCCCTATTCAGGAGCAGGCTATTCCCCTTGCTCTGACTGGTCAGGACCTAATTGGTCAGGCTAAGACAGGTACTGGAAAGACTCTTGGCTTTGGTCTGCCAATCATTCAAAGACTTGGTACTGACCCAGCTCATGGAGCTAAAGCTCTCGTTGTGGTGCCAACCCGTGAATTGGCAATCCAGGTCGCAGAAGACCTAACTTTGGCTTCATCTAACCGAAACCTACAAGTTGTTGCCATCTACGGCGGTAAGTCATATGAAGGTCAGGTAGCTCAGATTGATGCTGGAGCTCAGTTAATTGTTGGTACCCCTGGTCGTTTGATTGACCTAAGTAACCAGAGAAAACTTGATCTCTCAAAGATTGAGTGCATGGTTCTAGATGAAGCAGACGAAATGCTTGACCTAGGTTTCCTTCCTGATGTTGAGAAGCTTTTCGCTTTCACTCCAGCAGGACGTCAAACAATGTTGTTCTCAGCAACAATGCCTGGTCAGATTGTTTCTCTTGCTCGTAAGTATCAGAACAAGCCAGTTCACATCAGAGTGAACGACCCTGACGAAGGTCACACCAAGGCAGACATCAAACAATTCTTCTACCGTGCTCACGCAATGGATAAAGATGAAGTAGTTGCAAGAATTCTTCAGGCTGAAGGTCGCGGTAAGACCGTTATCTTCACTAAGACCAAGAGACAAGCTGCAAAAGTATCTGACGAATTATCAGATCGTGGCTTTAGCGCAACAGCACTGCACGGTGACATGTCTCAAGAGGCTAGAGAAAAGTCCATGGATGCTTTTAGAAGTGGCAAGAGAGACATTCTTGTTGCAACTGAAGTAGCAGCTAGAGGTATTGATGTTGATGATGTGACCCACGTAATCAACTACACAGTTCCAGAAGATGAGAAAGCTTACCTTCACAGAACTGGTAGAACAGGTCGTGCCGGAAGAACGGGTATCGCAGTTACTTTTGTTGACTGGGAAGATCTAACTCGTTGGTCCCATATCGATAAGGCCTTGGAACTAAACACTCCTGACCCAATTGAGACTTACTCATCATCTCCTCACCTTTTCACTGATCTAGATATTCCAGCAGGAACTAAGGGACGTATCGCAGCATCTAAGCGTCCATCTGATTGGAAGCCAGGCGATCACGAAAAGCCAAAGGGACAAAGAGGTGGCAACTCAGGTAAACCTCAAAGAAAGCCTCAGGGTGGAACTAATAAAACTCAGAGCTCAAATCCTCAGCCACCAAGAACTCCAAGCGATCGTCCTAAGAGAAACAGAACTCGCACAAGAAACAGCGGCGAATAGTTCTTAGAACTTGTGATTCAAGGTTGCTTTAGTTCCAGTTCCTAACTCAAGTATTCTCTTGAGCATCTCAACTGATGTGGTGTGAAGACCTAAAGGATTATGAGCCTTCACAGATAGACCATGGTAATCACTTGAGCCTGTGGTGATGAGGCCCTTCTCTTCAGCAAACCCTTCAAGAACTTCTCGAGTTGGCTGACTAACTTCTTTGTGTTGTGTTTCTAATCCCAAGAGCCCAGCTTCAACCATCTTCTCGAAGTGTGGTCTTGGGAAGAAGTTAGGTTGCGTATCCTCAGAACTAGTTCTAGCTAATGGGTGAGCAATTACTGGAACTCCCCCAGCTTTTCTAACAATCTGTATGACCTCTAATACGTCGGGTGCTTCATTTCGCACATAGTAGGGACTTTGTTTTCCAATTGGAGAATTTGGGGCACCAAACACATCGCCAACACTGTCAAACTCTCCTAGATGAACAAGAGCGGTGGCAATATCGGGCCTACCAAGAGTCGAGCCATCTTGAGCAAGTTCAAGCACTAATTCATAGGTCAGGTTCGGATACTTTTCTCTAAGGTTCTCGACAAATTTTGCAGTTCTAACAACACGATTGCGTTGATTCAATTTCAAGACTTCCAACAAATCCGGATCCGCTGGATTGGGAAGATATGCCAGTAGATGAATACCAAAAGGCTCAATGCCGCCGTTGCTGTCGGGAACTCTACCCTCAGTAGTTATTTCAATTCCAGGGATGAATGAGAGGCCGAGCTGATCTGCTAGCTCCGAAGCTGTGCCCCAACCATCAGTTCTGTCGTGATCTGTAAGAGCGAAGACATCTACTCCTGAAGCCTTAATCTTTGGGATTAGCTCTTCTACTGTGTCAGCACCATCAGAGTTCTTGGAGTGAATATGGAGATCTATCTTCATAACGATTCCTTTTCTACTCTTTCAAGATACAGGCAACCACCGATACCAAGGCTTGAAAACTGGCAGAATACTTTTTATGAGCAAAGATGCAACCAAGAAATTAGATGCCCGCGGAACAGCACGTTCACACAGACCGACTGGCAACAAATTCGTCAAATACATCGGCAGCAACTGGGCACCAGATAAGTCCAAGCTTCCTGCCCAAGACAAGGTAGCTCCATTTGCCAAAAAGCGTAGAGATGCAGTTGCTAAGGCATTCCCTGGCAATGTTCTAGTAATACCAGCAGGTGGTGAGATCACTAGATCAAACGACACTAGCTACAGATTCAGAGCTCACTCTGCTTTTGCTCATCTAACCGGTTGGGGTTCTGCAACAGTTCCAGATTCAGTACTTGTAATTGATGCAAGAGGTAAGACTGCTAAGTCTGTTCTCTACTTCAGAGAAACAGCAGGTAAGAACACAGACGAGTTTTTTGCTAACTCAGCCATTGGTGAATTCTGGGTTGGTTCACGTCCAGGTCTAAAGCATGTTTCTGCTCTACTAGGACTTCCAACAAAGTCTTTAGCGAAATTTGAAGCAGATCTAAAGGCAATCAACTCAAAGCAAGTTCTAACCATGGAAAAGAGCACTGCTCTTGTTGAATTTGTCAGCGAGCTTCGCCTGATCAAAGACTCCTATGAAATCAAGGAGATGCAGAAATCTGTCGATGCCTCTGTTCTTGGTTTTGAAGCTGTTGTGAAAAGCCTTAAGGCTGCGACTAAGCATCCTCGTGGAGAGCGAATCGTTGAAGGTGCATTCTTTGCTCAAGCAAGAGCCGAAGGTAATGATCTTGGTTATGAAACCATTGCGGCTGCTGGAAATCATGCCTGCACCCTGCACTGGATTATCAATAACGGACCGGTGAAGCCAGGTGAACTTCTACTTCTAGATGCAGGTGTTGAGGTAGACAGTCTTTACACAGCAGACATCACAAGAACTCTTCCAATCAATGGAAAGTTCAGCAAGATTCAAAAAGAGATTTACCAAGCAGTACTTGATGCAGCAGATGCAGTCTTCGCGATGGCTAAGCCAGGGGTAACTTACGGTGAAATGCACAAGACCGCTATGAGAGTTATTGCTCAGAAGACATCAGAGTGGGGTTTCTACAAAGGTGGATTCGAAGAGTCTCTAAAGCCAGAAAACCAGTGGCACCGTCGTTACATGATTCACGGAACAGGACATCACCTAGGTCTTGACGTTCACGATTGTGCTCAAGCAAGACGAGAGATGTATCACGATAAAGCTCTAGAAGAAGGAATGATCTTCACAATCGAACCTGGCCTCTATTTCCATAAAGATGACTTGACTGTTCCTAAAGAGTTCAGAGGAATTGGAGTTCGTATTGAAGATGATGTTTTGGTTACCAAAACAGGAGTCAAGAATCTAAGCGCTGCTCTACCTAGAGAGATAAAGGATATTGAGGCTTGGATGAAGAAGCTTCAGGGCTAACCCTTTAGTTCTTCTGCCTTTTGATATGCCGAATTAGCTTGGCTTACTAGATCGCTTGGTACCTGAACCTCGTATTTACTTGCCACAAATTGTGAAGTGCTAGCGAAGCCTCTTTTTGTCTTAGACAAGCTAAATCGAATTACTTGGAAAAGCATTCCCAGCCCCGCTCCAACCAATATCGCTGAACCTATGCTGAATAGCGGTTCTGGATTCTCTGTTGCTGGGTTGGTTCCAAAGCCAAAGACGATATAGAACAAGAGCCCTAGCCATAAACCGGTTGCAGCTCCGCTTATGGCGATCTTTCCGTAGCTAATTCGAGCTCTAACTCTCTCAACAGATCTGAGATTAGTTCCAACTATGGCAATTGAATTCGGTGGAAATTCACCCAGGATGATGCGCTCAACGTAGGCAACAGCTTCTTGATAGTTGTTGAAATCGGCTACTACTGAGCCGCTTGGTACTGATGTTGCTAATCCTCGAGGGTTTCTGGTGGCCATATATCCAGTCTGCCAGATTTCTAGCTCTTGCTCTAAGGTTATATGGTGAGTGCCCAGAGAGTTTTTATCGCCCGTTTAGTGGGTTGTGGCGTCTTTGACCCTGCCGGAGATCGAGTAGGAAAAGTCATCGACGTTCTCGTGGCATACCGAAATTCAGGTGCTCCTAGAGCCACCGGAATGATGATTGAGATTACTGGAAGACGCAGAGTCTTCGTTCCTATTGCAAGAATCACCTCAATTGCTCCTGGTCAAGTTATTACAAACGGACTTGTTGACCTCAGAAGATTCACCCAAAGAGGCCAAGAAGTAAGAGTTATTGCCGAGATGCTAGGTAGAAAAGTCACTCTTTCTGATGGCTCAGGTCAGGGAACTATTGAAGATCTAGCCATTGAGCAGAATGAAAGAAAAGACTGGATTGTCAGCGATCTTTTCATCCGCAGACCAAAGACTTCAAACACCCCATTTGGTCGAGGTGCAACAATGTTTGCCAAGTGGAACCAGGTCACTGAAGACGGTAAGAGTGATGAGAGCCAGAGCGCTGAACAACTTATTGCTACCTATTCAGATATGAACCCTGCCGACCTTGCCTCTGCTCTTCTTGATCTTCCTGAAGAGCGCATGATTGAAGTTGCAGAAGAACTTGATGACGAGCGTCTAGCTGATGTTCTGGAAGAGCTGCCTGAAGAAGAGCAGATTGAAATTGTTCAGGACCTTGATGACGAACGTGCCGCTGAGGTTCTAGATCTTATGGAACCAGATGACGCTGCTGACCTTATGCAGAACCTGCCTGGCGATCGAGCAGAAGCGATTCTTGAACTGATGGACGAAGAAGAAGCAGACGATATTCGTAGGCTGATGTCCTTCGGTGAGTTTACCGCTGGTGGTCTTATGACTACAGAGCCAGTGATCTGTTCATCCGAATCAACTGTTGCTGAAGCTATGGCTTTGATTAGAAAGAAGAATGTTGCACCAGCTCTGGCGGCATCTGTCTTCGTGACATTGCCTCCTTTCGAAACAGTGACCGGTAGATACCTAGGTATGGTTCACTTCCAGAGACTTCTTCGTTATCCACCACATGTTCGCCTCGGCACTATTTTGGATACCGATGTTGAACCAGTAATTGCTGACACCCATATTTCTAAGATTCACAGAACTATGGCTAACTACAACCTTGTTTCTATTCCAGTTGTTGATGGCGAGAGTCGTCTAATTGGTGTTGTAACAGTAGATGACGTTTTGGATCACCTACTACCTGATGACTGGAGAAGCGAAGATGGAGGTGACCTAAATGGCTAAATCACGTAACATTCTTGACACTCCGCTTTCAGCAAAGCGTAAGCCGTTAGTTCCTCGCATCAACCGCGAACAGTTTGGTCGTGCGTCAGAGACTTTCGCTCGTGCCCTCGGCACAGGCGGTTTCCTAATTGGTCTAACCATTTTCTGTATTGTTTGGATTCTTTGGAACACTGCTGCTCCTATCGAGCTAGCCTTTGACCCTAGAGTCACTAACTTCACCTTGCTAACTTTGCTTCTATCTCTGCAGGCATCTTATGCAGCTCCGCTTATCCTCTTGGCCCAGAACCGTCAGGATGACAGAGACCGCGTGAAGACTGAGCAGGATCGTCAGCTAGCTGAGCGTAACCTTGCCGATACTGAATACCTTGCTCGTGAGGTAGTGGCTTTGAGACTAGCTATGAGTGAAGTCGCGACTAAGGAATTCGTTAGAGATGAACTACGCGATGCTCTAGAAGAGATTCTTGAAGAGCTAAAGAAAAACTCGAACGACTCTAAGTAATGACTGAACTTGTAACTAGGGTCAATACTGCCCTTGATGGCGTAATTGACCCAGAACTAAGAAAACCCATTACCCAATTGGACATGGTTGGTGAGATTCAAGGTGATCTTGAAAGCTTCAGTGTTGAAATCAAACTCACTGTTAGTCACTGCCCTCAAGCAACTCAGATTGAAGAGCAAGTTGGTCAGGCTTTAGCAACCGAATTCCCTGACTCCCTAGTTGCAGTGAAGATGAGTGTGATGAGCAAAGAAGAACTCGATGCTCTCAAGGTAAAACTCCGTGGCGGACGTGCAGCTAAGTCAAACCCTTTTGATGCTGGCACCACTACCAAGGTCTTCCTAATTGGTTCAGGTAAAGGCGGAGTTGGTAAGAGCTCCTTGACTGTCAACCTAGCGGTTGAACTGGCTAAGCAAGGATTCGATGTTGGAGTTCTAGATGCAGACATCTTTGGCTTTAGCATTCCAGCTCAGCTTGGAACAACTGATCGCCCTACGCGTTTGGATGACATGATTCTTCCTCCAATTGCATATGGAGTCAAGGTCATCTCTATTGGAATGTTCTTACCAAGTAATGAACCTGTGGCTTGGCGCGGACCTATGCTTCACAAAGCAGTTGAGCAGTTCCTCACTGAAGTTCACTGGGGTTCTCTTGACTACCTTTTGATTGATATGCCACCTGGAACAGGTGATGTTGCTATTTCTGTTGGTCAACTACTTCCAAATGCAAAGAGCATCGTTGTTACTACCCCTCAAGAAGCAGCTTCCTATGTTGCTCAAAGAAGTGGTTCAGCAAGTCACAAAATAGGACAAGAAATCTTTGGTGTTATTGAAAACATGAGTGGGCTGAAGATGCCTGATGGTTCAACCCTCGAGTTATTTGGTTCCGGTGGTGGTCAAGCAGCTGCAGATGCTCTAACTGAATTCTCTGGAACCCCAGTCAAACTAATTGGTCAGATACCTCTAAGTGTTGAGCTCAGAACAGGATCTGACTCGGGTAATCCTGTAGTTCATACCAACCCTGAAGACCCCGCTTCGATTGAGATAGCTAAGGTAGCCCAGCTCTTGATTGAGTCCAAGCTACCTGTGAGTCGTACCTTGAAAGTCGACATCGCCTAAACTTCTGGGTATGACCGAAACATACATCGAAGAGCTCATCTCCCACCTTGGTGCAACTGCAACAACTGTTGAGATCATCAACCCAAACACTGGCAAGGTCATCTACGACCTCCCGCAACACAATGCTGAGCAGGTAGCAACAGCAGTAAAGGCAGCCAGACATGCTCAAAAGGCTTGGGGTAAAACAGACCCTAGAGAAAGAGCGAAGTTTCTCTACAGACTTCACGATCTGATTCTTAGTGATCAGGAAGAACTCCTAGACATTGTTCAACTAGAAACTGGCAAGGTAAGAGCTCACGCTTTTGAAGAAATCGCTGGTGGTCTTGGAGCTGCTAGATACTATGCCAAGGTCGGTCCTAAGGCTTTGAAGTCCAGAAGCACTCACGCAGGTGTTCCATTCATTACCAAGACTTGGGTAAACCATGTCCCAGTTGGGGTCGTTGGCGTCATCACTCCATGGAACTATCCACTAGCTCTCTGCATGTTGGATGTTCTACCAGCTCTGATGGCAGGTAATGCTGTTGTTCAAAAGTCTGACAATCAAACCACTCTCACTGCTCTCAAGGCAAGACAGATGGCTATCAAGGCAGGACTCAACCCAGCTCTATGGACTGTGGTAGCAGGAGATGGAGCAACAGTAGGAAATGCTCTAACAGATAACGCAGATTACATCGCCTTCACTGGAAGTGCTGCAACTGGAAGATTGGTAGGAGCGAGAGCTGCTGCAAGACTAATCCCATTCAGTTTGGAACTTGGTGGCAAGAATCCTCTTATCGTGCTTCCATCAGCAGATCTAAATGAAGCAGCCGAAGCTCTTATCGGTGGAGCGTTTGGAAGTGCTGGGCAACTCTGTGTTTCTATCGAGAGAGCATACGTTCCAAACGATCTGAAGACTCAGTTCCAAGATATCTTGGCTAAGAAAGTCAATGTGCTAAAGCTTGGAAGCAGTAGAGATTTCAGCATGGATATCGGAACTCTTACTGGACCGAACCAACTTGCTAGAGTATCCGGCTTTGTTGATGATGCGGTTAGCAAGGGTGCAAAGGTTCTAGCTGGAGCAAAGAAACTACCTGAACTAGGTCCTTTCTACTACTCTCCAACGATCGTGACAGATGTTGATCCATCAATGAACATGTTTGCTAACGAAGTCTTTGGTCCTGTAGTTGCTGTTTATGGCTACGACACCATTGATGAAGCAGTTGAACTTGCCAACAACACAACAGAGGGTCTAAACGCATCTGTAATTGGTAACCCTCGTGAAGCTAAAAAGGTTGCCGAGCGAATCATGGCTGGAACAGTGAACATCAATGAGGGCTTTAGAGCTACATTTGCAAGCCTTGACACTCCAATGGGCGGCATGAAGAACTCAGGCCACGGCAGAAGAAACGGTGTTGACGGAATCTTGAAATACACCGAAGCCCAAGCGATTGGTCTTCACCGCGGACTACTTAGATTCCCTAGCAGAGGCCACCAATACAACAAGATGGCTCCGCTATTGAACGTTCTGTCAAAAATTATGAGAAGACTTTAGGTCGCTTCGTTATCAAAAGGTGGAGCATCACCTAGGTCTAGTCGTTTCTGACTCTTAGTTTTGACCTGGTTCAAATCTGCATGCTTCACAGCAGGGGTGTCATCGAGAAGAGCTTCTCTAATGATTCTTCTAGGGTCATACTGTCTTGGATCTAGTTTCTTCCAGTCAAGATCTTCAAAACCCTCGCCTAGTTCATCTTTCATTTGAGCCTGGGCTGAGTTAGCCATGGTTCTCATTTTCTTAATGAATTGAGCAAATGTTTTGGCGTAGCCAGGCAAGCGCTCAGGCCCCAAAATGAATAGGGCTAGCACCAGCAAGATCATTATCTTTTCGCTACTTAGTCCAAACACCCTTTTAGGTTACCTGCTCGCCTACCATCTAGAAAGCCAATCCATAGATATGCTCTTGTTAGACCATGATTGACAAGATATCTAGCTGGAAATACACCGAGGACTTCCACCAGGAACCCGATGTAATTGCCCGTGCCCGAGCCAGAGCAGACGAGATGGGCATTGAGTCCATTACCCCATCTGTTGGCTCAGCGTTGGCTGTATTGGTAGCAAGTACCAACGCCAAGGCAATTGTTGAAGTTGGTACCGGAGCAGGAGTTTCAGGTCTCTGGCTGCAATCAGCAAGTAGCAATTCGATTCTGGCGACCATTGATACTGAATCCCAGCATCAAGATTTAGCCAAGCTTGCATTCGAACAAGCAGGCATCCCTAATTCCAGACTGCGAATGATCAATGGCAAGTCCAGCGAGGTTCTAGTGAACCTAGCCGATGAAGCTTACGATCTAGTTTTATTGGATGGCGACATCGAGTCACTACTAACTCAAGTCAAAGAGAGTCTTCGCTTACTTAGAGTTGGTGGAATCTTGGCCATCCCTCATGCTCTATGGAGAGACAGAGTTCCTGACGAAGTGCTCAGAGATGACAACACAGAGGAATTCAGAACCGTACTAGATTTCGTAAACTCCAGCGGACTGTTCAGAACTGCTCTGAGCACCATTGGTGATGGCCTACTAATAGCAAGCAAAAAATAGTAAAGAAAAACCACCTGATTACTCAGGTGGTTTAATCTAAAAATCTATTTAGCGCTTCTTGATTCCCGCAAGAACCTTCTTCAGCTGATCTACTTCGTCATCATTTACTGAAATGACTAGACGACCGCCACCTTCAAGTGGAATACGCAAAACTATTAATCCGCGAGCTTCGCGCTCGGCTTCCATTGGACCGTCACCGGTACGTGGCTTCATTGCTGCCATTAGAGACTCCTTGATACTTGGAAATTCTATTAAACCACGCTTTAGGGGCTGATTTAGGGCCTGTTCACAATCCTCAGGTATCCATTTGATTACTTTTTAGGCTGAAAGCCAATCTGAGAGCGCTTTTTCACATGCGTAAATCTGGTCAATCTCCACTGCTTCATCGTCAGCATGGGCCTTATTAGGGTCTCCAGGACCGAAATTCACCGCTGGAATACCAAGGGCACTGAATCTAGCCACATCAGTCCAGCCATACTTAGGGAAAGGAACTGTCCCAGTAGCAGCCACAAAAGCAGCTGCCTCAGGTAGATCTAGTCCAGGTATAGCTCCATCGGCAAAGTCGGTTACCTCAAGGTCATAACCGATAAATAGCCTTCTAAGGTGAGCTTCTGCCTCAGCACTAGATTTACTTGGCGCGAATCTGTAGTTCACAGTAATCAGAGCTTCGTCAGGGATCACATTGGCTGCTATTCCTGAGTTCATTAGAACGGCATTCAAACTCTCGCGGTAAACAAGACCATCGACTTCAACCTCTTGAGGAACATAGTTAGCCAAGATTGCCAATGGAACAGCTGCCTTATGAAGGGCATTCTCCCCCATCCAAGGACGAGCAGAGTGAGCCTTCACTCCAGATAGCTTGATAACAGCACGAAGTGTTCCATTGCAACCACCTTCGACTCTGGCATTACTTGGTTCGCATAGAACAGCAAAGCTGCTCTCCAGGAGTTCTGGTCTGTTTCGTGCAATACGGCCTAGACCATTTAGCGCTGAGTCAACTTCTTCATGGTCATAGAAGACCCAGGTGACATCCACATTAGGAGATACAAGTGCTGCGGCAAGCTTCAACTGAACTGCTACGCCTGCCTTCATGTCTACTGTTCCCCTACCCCATAGAACATGGGATCTTTCAAGATTGATGAGTTTGGTAGGCAGGTTATCGGCCACAGGAACGGTATCGATGTGCCCGGCGATAACTACTCTCTTGTCTCTGCCTAGGTTTGTTCTAGCAATAACAGCATCAGCATCGCGGATAACCTCTAGATGGCTGTATTCCTTGAGAGCAGACTCGATGGCGTCAGCCAGTTCCTTCTCATTGCCCGAGACAGATTCGATGTCGCAGATGACTTTGGTCAACTCAACAACATCACTTTTTAGATCAAGATTTACACTCACCTTACGAGCCTACTTGTAACCTTGTAGGGATGAATAATTTAGACGCACCTACAAATGCCTGGGGCATGGGCCTTGCCACTATTTCTGCTGATGGCACCATCTTGGATACCTACTATCCAAAGCCTCAACTTGGACCAGCTCCAACAGGCGATGAGGTTTACCTCATGGACAAGAACTTTGATGCTCTCATTGGTAAAGATGCCAGACGTAACGTCGAAGTAAAAGCCGTAAGAACTGAGATTGACCTCAACGCCCCAGTTTCATCAACTCCAGATGCCTACCTAAGACTTCACCTGATCTCTCACCTTCTAGTCAAACCAAACACAATCAACCTAGAGAACCTTATGGCTCACTTGCCTATTGTTGCCTTTTCATCAATTGGTCCGATTGCAGTTTCTGACTACGAGAAGCTGTTACCAACACTTTCAAGAAGTGGCATCACAGTTCACTCTGTGGACAAGTTCCCAAGACTTGTAGATTATGTAGTTCCTAAGGGTGTTCGTATTGCAGACACCAACCGAGTAAGACTTGGTGCTCATCTATCACCAGGAACCACCATCATGCACGAAGGTTTCGTGAACTTCAACGCTGGAACCCTAGGAATAGCAATGATTGAGGGAAGAGTCTCTCAAGGAGTTGTTGTTGGTAATGGATCTGACATTGGTGGTGGAGCTTCAATTATGGGAACTCTATCCGGTGGCGGAAGAGAAAGAGTACAGATTGGTGAAAGAGCTCTTCTAGGAGCTAACGCCGGTATCGGTATTTCTATTGGAGATGACTCCGTAGTTGAAGCAGGTTTGTATGTAACTGCAGGAACTAAGGTCACCATAATTGATGGTTCAGATGAAAGAACTGCAAAAGCTGTTGAGCTAAGTGGTCAACCTAATCTTCTCTTCAGAAGAAACTCTCTAAACGGAAGAGTTGAAGTACTACCTAGAACTGGTGCAGGGATAACCCTGAACGCAGCACTACACACCGGTACTTAGTTCTTTAGCTAAAGCCTCAGCGTTATCGCAGCCAATAATCATTCTTTGGTAAGGCCCGTTCTTAAGATCAAGTATTAGAGCCTGCTGTCCTCTAGTCCAATAAACCATCATTCGTTTCTTTGACTTACGAAAGTGTCCAAGAAGCACAACCTTAGGTAGAGCAGTTCCCACCACTCGATACCCAAAGATATCTAGCGTGACTTTCTCCACGGCTTCAACCCCAGCAATGTCAGAGAGTTTGATTGAAGAGTCTCGAGAAATAGACCCGAGTCTCTCCCAGAAGCCAAGCTCAATCTGAAGTGTGTCTTTGGTGATGGTTAACTTAGCCGCGAATCGAATCCCACCCATTTGCTTGAAGTTCTAGGTCATCTAACTGAACTAGGACGTCACTTGCTGGAAGTATGCGACCAATTGGTTTGAATTCTTTAGGGATGGTGGAACCTTCTGGGAAGGTCGCAAGAAGAGAGTGATCTTCTCCGCCGAAGAGCACCCAGTTCTCTGGTGTTACTTCTAATCTCAAGGCAGCAAGTTCTAGAACTGCTTCAAAACCAAGTAGAGCTGACTTATCAATCTGAACTGTGACATTTGATGCCTTTGCAATTCTTGAAGCATCTTTAGCAAGACCATCTGACACATCAAGCATCGCTGTTGCTCCAGCCTTGTTGGCTAACACACCGGCAGGGATTGGTGGCGTTGGTCTTAGTTGAATGGAAACTAGTTCATCGAAAGCATTCTTAGCATCTGCTATCTCTGATTCAAGTAGTGCTAGACCTGCTGCTGCTTTCCCTAGAGTTCCAGCTACCGCCAAGATGTCTCCTGGCTTAGCCCCACTTCTCAATACAGGTTCTAATCCTTCTAGGTCACCGTGAGCGGTAACGGAAATGAATACTTGATCAGCACTTGCCAGATCCCCGCCAACAACAGATGCACCAGGTGCTAGTTGCGTAAGTCCTGCGTTTAGTCCAGCTGCGAAATCTTCAAGCCAGGAGATTTGAGTGTGTCCAGGTAATGCAATAGCTACTACTAGAGCAGTTGGCTTAGCCCCCATGGCTGCAACATCGGCAACGTTAGAGGCAATAGCTTTGAAACCAAGGTCAAACCCAGAGGACCATTCCAGTTTGAAGTCATGGCCTTCAATCATGGTGTCGGTGGTAACAACAAAGCGTCCATCTGAACTCGCAACTACAGCAGCGTCATCACCGGGACCAACAATTGCGTATTCGCCTGAGATGAGCTTGCCGATGGTGCGAGAAAGCGACTCGCTTTCGCCCAGATTTGCCAAGGTGTTATTTTGCTCCACGTTTCAAAGGTAGCCTGTTATTGATGAAGATTTTGCGAATTCTGGCATTAGCCCTGCCCCTAGTGCTCTCAGGTTGCACCTCAACCGTGGTTATGTCTCCTGCCCCACTATCTAATGACCCTGGGTGTGCAGAGGTTATTGTGAGGCTGCCTAGCGAAACTGACGGGCAAATAAAGAGAACCACTAACTCCCAATCAACTGCTGCTTGGGGTTCACCTGTAGCCATCACGCTGACCTGTGGATTGGAACCAGTTATGGTGAGCACACTACCTTGCATTACAGCAGGAGATGTTGACTGGATTGTCGATGAATCAGATAAACCAAATTACACGTTCATTAGTTTTGGTAGAACTCCAGCAACTGCTGTGACGATTGATTCAACCAAGTCTTCTGGAGCAAATGTGCTTGAAGATCTAGGCCAAGCAGTTCAGTTCACCAAACAAACCAAGAGCTGTTTGAACTAGTTACGTTCGAAAGCTAACTGAATCAAGTTATCAATTAGCTCTGGGTAAGAAACCCCAGACGCCTGCCAACACTTTGGATACATCGAGATTGGTGTGAAACCTGGCATCAGGTTCAATTCATTTACAAAGAAGCCATCTTTGGTTAGGAAGAAATCTGCTCTCGCCAAACCAAAACAACCAAGAGCGTTGAAAGCTCTTCTTGCTAATGCTTGAAGTTCATGAAGTTCATCTTCAGTTAGATCTGCTGGGCAGATAAGTTCTGCTGCATCAGCATCACGGTACTTTGCCTCAAAGTCATAGAACTCGCCTGCACGAATTACAATTTCACCGGCAACAGATACTCGAGGTGCTCCACCACCAAGTCTTGAGAGCACAGCACATTCAACTTCTCTACCGACTAAACCTTTTTCAACAGTTACTTTGCTGTCTTCAGCAAAAGCAACTTCAAGAGCTTTAGCAAAGTCAGCCATGTCCTTCACTTTTGAAACTCCAATTGAAGAACCAGCTCTAGCTGGCTTCACAAACAATGGAAGAGAACCTAGGTTTCTAACCTTTTCCAAAGTAGATTCAGGGTCGGCTAGCCAACCCTCTTCGGTAATCACAACATGCGGTGTGACTGGAAGACCTGCGGCTATAAACAATGCCTTTGAGAATTCTTTATCCATACCCGCAGCACTAGCGAAGACACCGTTACCAACATAAGGAAGATTGTGTAGTTCAAGGAATCCCTGCATGGTGCCATCTTCACCATTAGGACCGTGAAGAACTGGGAATACAACGTCTACATCGCCAAGAGAACTTAGTGAACCATTAGAGTCTTGGACCTTAAGTTCTTTAGAGGAACCAGTAGGCCAGATCACGGTCTTACCCTCAAACTCAACTTCTGGTAGTTCGCCTTCAGTGAGTGTCCACTTAGATGAATCATCAACTGCTGGAACAAAGATGCCATCACGGGTAATACCAACTGGAGTAACTTCATACTTGTCTCTATCAATAGCTGATAGAACTCCACCTGCTGTTGCACATGAAATAGAGTGCTCGCTTGATGCTCCACCAAACAGAACTACAACTCTTTGCTTAGCCATTACTCAGCCTCAGGTGCATCATTGCCACTAGTCAAAGAAGGGCCAATGTCCTTAGGGCTCATCTTGCCTTCAATTACCAGTTGAACCTGCTCGACAATTGGCATCTTCACTTCTTTGAGAGCAGCAAGACGAAGAATCGGAGCTACAGATGTTAGACCTTCAGCAGTTTGAGACAAACGCTTTAGCACCTCACGCTTTGAATAGCCCTTACCGAGCATCTCTCCTGCTTTGTGGTTTCTAGACAAAGGAGACTCTGAGGTAGCAATTAGATCTCCAAGGCCGGCTAGCCCAACCATGGTCTTTCGCTTAGCCCCATGAGCAACTGCAAATCTAGAAATCTCAGCTAGGCCTCTAGTCATAATCGAAGCCTTGGTGTTCTGACCATAACCAACACCGTTGACGATACCGATGGCAACAGCAATCAGGTTCTTTAGAATTCCACCGAATTCAGTACCAATAACATCCTTGTTAGTAAAGGTTGTGAAGTAAGAGTTAGTTGATGCAGCCGCTACCTTTGCTGCATTTTCTTTTGATGTACAAGCAGCCACACAAGCAGCTGGCTGTTCACTTGCAATTTCAAGAGAAAGGTTTGGTCCAGAAACTACACAGATTAGATCTTCATCAATCTTCAAGACTTCAGCAATTACCTCGCTCATGCGAAGAGATGAGCCCTGCTCAACACCTTTCATAAGTGATACAACAATTGCACCATCTTCAATGAACTTGCCCCACTCCTCCAGGTTGCTGCGAAGGCTTTGAGATGGAACTGCGACATAAACCTGCTCAGCACCTTTTAGTACTTCTTCAATGTTTGAAGAAGCTACAAGTTCCTCAGGTAAGTTGATGCCTGGCATGTAGTCACCGTTGCGGTGAGTGCTATTGATTTCTTCGGTGAGCTCTTCTCTACGAGACCAAAGCATCACATCGTTACCTGCATCAACCAGCACCTTGGCGAATGTGGTTCCCCAGGAACCAGCTCCAATAACTGCTATACGAGCCATAACTACTTGCCCTTTACTTTCTTCACAACAATCTTGCCGTTAGTGACTTTTGCGTGAGCCGGAAGTGGTTCTAATCCAGCAGCTGCTCTTCTATCGTTTTCAGCTTTCAAGATTAGGAACTTCTTGTAGTTTCCGTGCTCTGGTAGACCATGCTCCGAAGGAACGAATCTCTTTGGCGGAGCTTTTTCGCCACGAAGTTCTTCGACAAGCTTGGTGATTTCAACCATGACCTCATCGCTAAGTTCAACCAACTCGTCAACACCCATCTTCTTGTCCTTGTAGACAGACATGTCGATAGGTTTACCAATAATCATGTTCACCTTATGCCAAGGCTTAGGTCTGATCTTTGAAGAGTATGTCTCCATAACCTTCTCGGTTCCCCACTGACCTAGAGGCACGATAGGAACACCTGTTTCTAGTGCCAAACGAATAGCTCCAGTTCTAGCTCTCATTGGCCACTGGTCTGGATCTCTAGTTAGAGAACCTTCAGGGAAGATACCGATACAGTGGCCTGCTCTTAGCACTTTGTAGGCAGACTCCATAGGGTCTTTATTGGCACGTCCAGTTCTAAAGACAGGAATCTGACCACATGCCAAAAGGATTGGTCCAATCAAAGGAGTTCTGAACAGGCCTTCTTTAGCTAGGAAGTGCGGAGCACGCTTTAGCTGGAAGAACATCATGTAGGCAACTGCAACTGCATCAAGGCTAGTTACGTGATTCCCTGCAAGAACATACCCTCCAGTTTTAGGAAGGTTCTCCTGGCCTCTTACTTTGATTCTGAAAAGCAGGGCAACTGCTGGTCTTAGAAACCAGGCCAGCAAAAACATTTGCCAGGTACGCTCAACTCCTGGACGAAGTTCAGGCATCTTTACAGATTCAGCACTCTTCTTAGCCATCTGTTACTCCGAGTAAGTGAACTGCGCACCTAGGGCAGTTAGCTTGTCTAGGAAGTGCTCATATCCTCTAGAGATTAGTTGAACGTTAGAAACGTTTGAAACACCTTCAGCTGCAAGAGCAGCAACAATGTGGCTAAAGCCACCGCGAAGATCAGGAACTCTAATGTCTGCACCTTTTAGCTTGGTTGGACCAGAGATAACAGCTGAGTGGTTGAAGTTTCTCTGACCGAAACGGCAAGGGTGACCACCTAGACATTCACGATAGATCTGAATCTGAGCACCCATCTGAACTAGAGCATCAGTGAAACCAAATCTGTTTTCATAAACAGTTTCGTGAACGATAGACAATCCGGTTGCCTGAGTAAGAGCAACAACTAGAGGCTGCTGCCAGTCAGTCATGAAACCAGGGTGAACATCTGTTTCAATAACTACTGGCTGCAGTTCACCACCTGGGTGTGAAAAACGGATTCCATCATCTTCGATAACAAAAGCACCACCGATTTTTCTAAACACGTTTAGGAAAGTAGTCATCTCCTGCTGACGGGCTCCGCCAACCATAATTTCACCGCCGGTTGCTAATGCTGCTGCTGCCCAAGACGCTGCTTCGTTTCTATCGAATAGCGCACGGTGTGAATAGCCATTGAGTGAAGCAACACCTTCAATGCGAATAACTCTGTCTGTGTCTACAGAGATGATTGAACCCATCTTCTGCAAGATAGCAATTAAATCCAAGATCTCTGGCTCAACAGCTGCACCAGAAAGTTCAGTTAGTCCTTCTGCACGTGTAGCTGTTAGCAGAACCTGTTCTGTTGCTCCAACGCTTGGGTAAGGAAGAGAAATCTTTGCACCCTTTAGACCATTAGGAGCTGACATGCGAGTTCCGTTAGGAAGCTTCTCAATTACTGCTCCGAAGTTGCGAAGTACTTCTAGGTGAAAATCAACCGGTCGATCACCAATGTGACAACCACCAAGGTCAGGAATAAATGCTTCACCCAATTGGTGAAGAAGAGGACCACAGAAAAGAATAGGAATTCTTGAAGATCCTGCGTGAGCATCAATATCAACCATGCGAGCTGACTTCACGTTGGTTGGGTCTAGCTTCATGACACCATCATCGCTGAAGTCAATCTTGACTCCGTGAAGTTCTAGAAGTCTCTGAACAACTTCAACATCGCTAATCTTTGGGACATCGCGTAGCTCGCTTGGAGTATCACCCAGTAGGGCAGCAACCATGGCCTTGGTCACAAGGTTCTTAGCACCGCTTAGCTCAACTCTTCCGTTGAGTGGCTTGCCACCTTGAATTTGAATCTGGCTCATTTAGCTCCTACTGCTTCGCTGGTAGTGTCTTAGGCATCCAGTTTGGACGTCTTGCTTCGAAATCTGTGATGGAACTCTCATCTCTAAGGGTAAGACCGATATCGTCTAGACCCTCCAATAGACGCCATCTTGTGTACTCATCTATTGAGAATTCAACAGTCAAATCTCCTAGAGTTGCTGTCTTCTGAATCAAATCAATACTGATTTCAGCACCTGGGTTATTCAGAATTGCTTCCCATAGCTTCTCAGTATCTTCATCGGTGATTTCACCAGCAATAAGGCCCTGCTTGCCTGCATTTCCCTTGAAGATATCCGCAAACTTAGAAGACAAAACAGCCTTGAAGCCATAATCACGCAGAGCCCAAACTGCGTGCTCACGAGATGAACCAGTTCCGAAGTCAGGTCCTGCAATCAAAACAGAACCGTGCTTGTATGCAGGGTCATTCAAAACAAACTCTGGGTCATTTCGCCATGAAGCAAAAAGCGCATCTTCAAAACCAGTCTTTGTAATTCGCTTTAGATAAACAGCAGGAATGATCTGGTCTGTGTCAACGTTTGATCTCTTTAGTGGAACCGCAATTCCACTGAATGTAGTGAACTTCTCCATTAGTTGTCCTCCAAATCTGCAGGTGCAGAAAGAGTTCCACGAATGGCGGTTGCTGCTGCAACTAGAGGTGATACAAGGTGAGTTCTAGCTCCCTTACCTTGACGGCCTTCAAAGTTTCTATTTGAAGTTGAGGCTGCTCGTTCACCTGGTGCTAACTGGTCTGGGTTCATACCAAGACACATTGAACAACCAGCGAATCTCCACTCAGCTCCGAAGTCTTTGAAGATCTTGTCTAGTCCTTCAGACTCAGCCTGCAATCTCACACGAGCAGAACCAGGAACCACAAGCATGCGAATGTTCTCTGCTTTTGTTTTGCCCTTGATGATATCTGCTGCTGAACGTAGATCTTCAATTCTTGAGTTTGTGCAAGAACCTAGGAAGACGGTGTCAACCTTGATGTCTTTCATCTTGGTTCCAGCAACTAGATCCATGTATTCAAGAGCTCTAACAGCTGCTGCTTTTTCATTCGGGTCAGTAAATGAATCGGGTGAAGGAACAACATCATTTAGTGAAACACCTTGACCAGGGTTAGTTCCCCATGTCACAAAAGGATCAAGTGTGTTGGCATCTAAGAAAACTTCTGCATCAAAAACAGCATCTTCGTCAGTAGCTAGTGAGTCCCAGTACTTGACTGCTTCATCCCAGTCTTTACCCTCTGGAGCGTGAACTCTTCCCTTGAGGTAGTCATAGGTAGTTTGATCTGGAGCGACCATACCTGCTCGAGCTCCTGCTTCGATAGACATGTTGCAGATAGTCATACGAGCTTCCATAGACAAATCTCTAATAGCAGAGCCACGGTATTCAAGAACATATCCTTGACCACCACCGGTACCAATCTTGGCAATCACTGCCAAGATGATGTCCTTTGAAGTAACACCTGCTCTTAGCTTTCCTTCAACATTGATTGCCATTGTCTTGAAAGGTTTCAAAGGCAAGGTTTGGGTTGCCAACACGTGTTCAACTTCGCTGGTTCCAATACCTAGAGCAAGAGCTCCAAAAGCTCCATGGGTTGAAGTGTGTGAATCACCACAAACAACAGTGATGCCCGGCATGGTTAGACCAAGCTGAGGACCAACTACGTGGACGATACCCTGCTCAATGTCCCCTAGAGAGTGAATGCGAATACCAAACTCTTTAGCGTTGTGTCTAAGAGCCTCAATCTGGGTTCTGCTAGTTGGATCAGCAATCGGCTTGTCGATATCAAGAGTCGGAGTGTTGTGGTCTTCGGTAGCAATAGTTAGGTCTGGTCTTCTAACCGGACGCCCAGCTAGACGGAGGCCATCAAAAGCCTGAGGGCTGGTTACCTCGTGTAAGAGGTGCAGGTCAATGAACAATAAATCGGGTGCACCGTTCTCCCCTTTGACCACTACGTGGTCATTCCACACCTTTTCGGCGAGGGTTAGGCTCTTTTTAGTCACTTTTGCACCTTCAATATGGCTGAACTCAAAGTTTACCAGCGTGGGCTAGATTGGCTAAGTGAGCGATATCGAGCAAATCCAGAGAAGAACTATCCGTGTACTGGCTTCAGGCCAGGTTTTAGGCGGATTTGGGCTTGGATCGGTACTTTCTATTGGCTCTCTGCTAGCTAAGGATTTGAGCGGTTCTGAGGCTTGGGCAGGCTCTGCAGCCACCTTTAGCACCCTTGGATCGGCCATCTGGGCCATTCCCCTAGCTCGTTTGGCCTATGCCCGAGGCAGAAGAGTATCCCTAGCCCTTGGGGCGGGTTTTGCTATCTCGGGGGCTATCACCGTCATAAGCGCAGCTGGATTTAGATCCTTCCCTCTCTTGCTCCTAGGCATCTTCTTGCTAGGTGCTGGTTCAGCCACCTCTCTCCAGGCAAGATTCGCCGCTACTGATATCCCATCTGCTGGCAAGACAGGTCGTTCTATTGGACTTGTAGTCTGGGCGACAACCGTTGGAGCAGTAACTGGTCCAAACCTGTTTGGTCCAGGTGAAGAACTTGGAAAAGCCTTGGGTCTTGCCCCACTAGCTGGTCCTTTCCTCTTCACAGTGGCAGCTCAAACCTTCTCTACGCTTATCTTCTGGTTCGGACTGAAACCAGATCCACTGAAGTATGCCCAGCAGATTCAAAAAGATGCAGGCAAGGCAAAACACAAGATTTCTTTCAAGTCGGCAGTTCAAACACTGAAGGCTTATCCCGTTGCCAGATTCGCAGTCCTAAGCATTGCCCTTTCACACATGGTCATGGTTTCTGTGATGGCAATGACTCCTGTGCACCTGCAGCACTTAGGTTATGACGTAGTGATCATTGGTTTCACGATCAGTCTCCACATTGCAGGTATGTATGCCCTGTCTCCTTTGATGGGATACTTCGCTGACAAAATTGGAAAGATTCAGACCATCTTCCTAGGGCAAACGCTTTTTGTTGCAGCACTGCTGTTTGCAGGAATAGGTCATGCCGATCGATTGATGGTGACTATTGGACTAACACTTCTTGGTTTAGGTTGGTCAGCTGCAACAGTTGCAGGCTCGGCACTTCTTTCAGCAACTCTGCCAGCAGATGAGAAAACAAATGTTCAAGGTCTCAGCGATTCACTCATGAATCTCAGTGGTGCATTTGGTGGAGCTGTAGCGGGTCTACTGCTTGCAAGTTTTCAATTTGAAGGTCTCAACGCAATTGCAATGATTCCAGTTACCGTTATTTCAATTCTGGTGTTTGCAATCTCAAAGAGAAAAGATTTAGCGAATAGCTAGAAGTTCATCCCAAGTTGGACCTGAACAACCACCCTCTTTTTGAATAGAGAACTCAGCAGCACGACAGGCTAGTTCCAAAGACTCCTGCAAACCATTTCCTGCTGCCAGCGCAGCTAAGAAGGCACCAGTGTGAACATCGCCTGCACCATTGGTGTCAACAACAGGAACTCTCCTACCAGGAGCAATAGCAACAGCCTTTCCTGCGTGATGTAGCTCAGCACCTTCGGAACCTTTTCTAAGCAGTAGCCAGCACTCATCAGAAACAAATCCAGAAAGTCTTTCAAACTCACTCTTGTTGCAAGAAATCAAAGTTGCATTCTTGCCGATCCAAGTAAGAACTTCATCTGTTAGCTGAGAAGTAGTAGGTCCTGGATCAAAAACTATTTTGCTCTTGATCAATCCACTCTCAAAGAGTTGATCAAAGGCATCTTTAGAAGTTGGATAAACAAGTTCATAACCGTAAACAACTAGCCAATTATCTTCTGAGTAGTCATACTGCTTGAGCTCATCAAAACTTCTAATGCCTTCAGCCCCACTCTGAGTAACAAAGCTTCTCTGTCCATTAGGTTCTACCAAAGTTATGCAAAGACCTGAGTCGCCACTTGAATAATCTTCAATACCAAGAGCTTCAACACCTTCAACCGCCATAGCAGCTCTAATTAGGTCAGCTCTAGGACCTTGTCCTAGCGGTGTGCAGTGCGAAACTGCTAAGCCAAGTCTTGAAGCTGTTGCCTCTAGGTTTAGGGCCCCACCAACTCGGCTGAAGGTCCTAGTCGCCAAAACATCTCCCCCTGGAGTTGGCAAATGAGGGACGTAAGTGACCTGATCTACTAGCCCACTGGCTAGAGAGAGGATACGTGAGGGGCGAAAGTCTTCTAACTGCATTGCCTCTAGCCTAGCCTTTGCCTTAAAACAAAACGCCTCCAAGAACCTTGGAGGCGATACTTGTGACCCCAGCGGGATTCGAACCCGCGCTACTGCCGTGAGAGGGCAGCGTCCTAGGCCGCTAAACGATGGGGCCGAAGAGCAACTTCTCTATTATGCCAGAGAGTTTGATTGCTTGGAAGAGTGAGGCTG
>JACCDN010053080.1_pt1 | contig 25782 bp, 27 predicted proteins | sample 7441691 | NCBI WGS metagenome assembly JACCDN01 (sample SAMN15323439, study PRJNA562643) | freshwater metagenome | isolation source: river surface water | place: USA:Blue River Watershed | collected 2017-08-16 | reverse complement strand
GCAGCAGGGGGGGGGTTGTATCGCAATCAAATGCAAGCTATTGGCTTAGAACTAAACCAATTGAGTCAAGATATGCAAGAAAAACAAAAATCAATTGCTTTATTGAATCAACAAGCAGGACAGGCAGCAAATGATCGTAACTTGAAAAGGCAGCAAGACGTTGCCAACTATAATCAGGCGTATGCAGCAAAAGCTAATCAATTGCAGCAAATGGCTGCACTATTTCAACAGGACACTAATAATATTGCTGTACGATTGGCTCAGTTAGAGGGCCAAGTAAACGCAAAAAGTAATGAGTTATCTAAACTAAAAAAACAAGCGCCACGCGGTAGTACAAAGTACAATTCAGAAGATGCATCAGAAAAATTAAATAAGTATCTGTCAAAGATAAGAGCAGTCGTGGGTGTTTGTAAAGATCCTAAAGACGAGACGGTTATAAGATATAATAAAGAAATTAACGAATTTGACAAAGCAACAAATTAATCCCCAACCCTCAACACAAATAAAAATTGCAGTTTCCAATAAAATCACTACAATAATTTTCACAAACTATTGTAGTGAGATTTATGCAAAAAGGTTATAATTCCGACGTTCAAGTAAAAGGCAAAAGCTATCATGTGCAGACCGAAGATTGGGGTCGAGAAAACCCATTTTTGGTCAGTCGTATTTTTGTCAACGGTGCAGTCTTGAAAACTATCAAAGTCAGCTACGATGACGCTTTGAAATTAGAATCCATACGCGATATCGATGCCTTAAAAAATGCTCTCAAAAAACAACACAACCGCATCCTAGACCAGCTGTTCACAGGTGATCTCTAAAAAACAATCAGTCCATTTGAAAACTCATTCTTTAATTTTATAAAATAGTTATCCAAATCTGCTAGTCCATAGTCCATCTGTGGTCTTACTCGACCTCATGGTTTGAGACTTATTTTGCAGTCTGAATTAGACTGTCTCTATGATTAAATTTTCACATGCCTATAAAACATATGCCGGGCCCGTGCACGCTTTGCGGGATATTCATCTTGAAATCGACAAGGGAGAATTTGTTTTTTTAACGGGCCCCAGCGGTGCCGGGAAAACAACTTTGTTTCGAATGATTTCAGCCTTCGACAAGGTTACATCAGGTGATGTCGAGGTCGCAGGATACAATCTGACAGAAATTTTAGATCGCGAGGTTCCATATTTCCGCAGACGCATTGGTGTGATTTTTCAAGATTTTAAATTATTAAAAGATCGTAGCATTTTTGAAAACGTCGCTCTGCCCCTTATGATTCGCAAAGAGCGCAGCTCAATGGTGCAAAAAAAAGTAAACGATATTCTTGAACAGGTAGGCCTTTCTGATAAAAGAAATTATTTACCTGAAATTTTATCAGGTGGTGAACAGCAACGCGCAGCCATCGCCAGAGCCTTGGTTCATCAACCAGGTGTGTTGATTGCCGATGAGCCCACCGGAAATTTAGATCCAGAGCTGAGCGAAGAAATTATGGATTTGCTCGAGCGAGTCTGTGCTCAGGGTACCACGGTATTTGTGGCCACACATGATCTCGATCAAGTTCGCAGACGTAAAAAAAGAACTCTACATTTAGAAAATGGTTTGATAGTCAGTGATCAGTTCCCAGGCGCTGCCAAAGAAGAGACCTCGCCATTTCGGGGAGTCAGTTTATGAAATCACAATTATTTTCTGCCAAAAATCACGTACTGCAAATTTCGACACTAGCATTACTCAGTCTCAGTTTTTTGTTTGTTTCATCGACATTATTAATCACGCAAAATCTAAAAGAGATTCTAACCCTGTGGGGAGATTCAATGCAGATGACTGTTTATCTGCAAGATGGATTGACAGAAGAGTCTCTCAAACAAATTCAAAATTCTCTGCACTCGGATGAGCGAATCGCACAGGTAGATTATATTCCAAAAGAAAAAGCATTAACGCAGTTTCGCGAGCAGATGGCGTCTTATGCTCCAGGTCTATTGAATGACAAAGATCTTTTAAAATTTATTCCATCCAGTTTTCAATTATCACTCAGTGATTTGTCTATACAAAAAGATGAGCTCTTAAGATTAAAATCCGTAGCCACATCTCTACAAAGTCTAAACGGAGTCGAAGAAATTGCTTACGGGCAAGATTGGGTTCAGCAATTTTCATGGGTGGTTAAACTGATCAATGGAATTGGTGGATTGGTTATTACATTACTGGTTGTTTCAACGGTTTTTATTGTCGGTCACTGTGTACAAAGCTCAATCATTCGCCGACGTGAAGAGGTTGAAATTCTAGAATTAATTGGTGCAACCAGCATGGAAATTCGCAAACCATTTTTGATCGAGGGTGCCAGTCTTGGATTTTTCAGTTCTGTGATTGGCTTGTTGGCGTGCCTCAGTGGTTTTATAATTTTCAAAAAGAGTTTTGAGAAAGAAATGACTTTGTTGCAAATGTTAAAACATGTTCATTTTTTACATTTTGCGACTCTGTCAATTGTTGTAATAAGTGCGACATCCCTGGGTTTGCTTAGCGCATGGATTTGTATTAAACAAATGAATACAGGCTGGTCTGCAAGCTCTCGTTTGCAAGAAGAGGGTTGATGCAAGGTCAGGCTAAGAATTTTTTTATTATAAGTATTTTAACTTTGCTGGGATCAACATCATCAGCAAAACAAAATATTATAAATCAAAACAATCAGCAAATTGGCTTTATCAACGAGCGTGGTCGGAATGATCAGATGATTGATCAATCTCTCGATCAATCATCTAAGCAAAATTATGAGGCAAATAATATAGAACAAAGTTTTAAACAAAATTCAGAAGCAAATCAGCAAGTAAAAAATGCGAATGATTCTGATATGGATAGAATGATCAATGAATTGCAAAGTGCCAAACTAAAATTATCATTGGATGAAGCAAAACAACGGCAAGTTCTAAGTAATTTATTTGGCATTAATAAAAAAATGCGCAAGCTTGAAAGCGAAAAGTCTTCGTTAGAACAACAAAAACTAGCGGTTCAGGGCCTTATCAAAGAACTTGCAGATCGTATTGTCCGTATAGAGGCTCATCTGAAACAATTAAAAGCAGAGCTGCGTGGGCGATTGGTTGTTATGTACAAAGCCGGAGGCCAAGGTTTGGCCAGGTTTATTTTTTCAAGCCAAAGCAGTGTGCAATTAGAAAAAAATCTAAAAATTTTGGGAGCAGTAACTGCCAACGATCTACAGATGATGAAAAAATATGACCAAGTCGTCAAAGATCTCAGTTTTAAAAAAGAAAAATTAAATCATCGTTGGCAGCATTTTAAATCCTTAGAAGAAAAAATCCATTTCAAAGAACAAAATCTGTTAACTGAAAATCAGGAAAAATCTAAAATCTTAAAAAATATCAGAACCTCTCAGGTCGCTGCTCTTGAGAAAATTGGTAACCTCAGAATGAAAAGCAAAAAAGCAGCCATTCAAGACGACTCTGGAGTATTAGATTTATTATTTCAGCCTTCATTTTTTGAACAAAAAGGCCAGCTTCGTCCACCGTTATCCAGTTTTCAAAATGAAAGACCTAATATTGGTTTTGGTCTGATCAGAGATCAGACTACGCATGTTGTATTAAGCCACAAAGGATATTTTTATAATTTACCGCAGGGTACGCCTGTGAAAGCTATATTTTCTGGAACAGTCGCCTTTGCAGATGAAGTTCCAGGGTTTGGCACCACGGTGATTATTGATCATGGTGATCATTATTATTCGGTATATAGCCATAATAAAAAACTTTTTGTTAAACCTGGCGAGTCCATTAAAGAACAACAAGTTATTGGTCATTCCGGCCGTTCTGCAATTAATTTAGCAGATGGTTTGTATTTTGAAATACGACATTTTTCTGAGCCACTGGATCCACAGGGCTGGCTTGTAAAATCTAACTATGTAGCAGAAACAAAGTAAAAAGGGGTAAGGTGTGAATCACAAATCATCAGAAAATAGAAAAAGCAGTTTTGGCCAAATATTCACGCGTGGTGCGCTGTTGCTCTCATTGATTTTTGCAGGTGCAGGCATGGCTACCTTTTTAGATGTAAAAACATCACAAGCTGCAAATGACGAAAGATACACAGACCTGCAATTATTCAGTAAAGTTTTAAATATGGTACAACAGTACTATGTAGATCCGGTCGATATTAAAAAATTAGTTTACGGGGCGATAAAGGGAATGTTGCGCGAATTAGATCCGCACACTAATTTTATGCCACCAGAATTATTTAAAGATTTTGAATCCGAAACCAGTGGTGAGTTCGGCGGTCTTGGAATTGAAATCAGCGTACAAAATGGGGTTCTAACAATTATTTCGCCAATCGAAGACACTCCAGCCTGGGAGGCCGGCATTAAGCCAGGCGATAAAGTCATTTCGATTGATGGCAACAGCACCAAGGGTTTGAGTTTGATCGAGGCTTCGCAATTTATGAAAGGCAAAAAAGGCGAAAAAGTTGTGTTAACAATTATTCGCGAAGGCGAAGACGAATCCAAAGATATCACCATTGTACGCGGCAATGTAAAAATCAAATCCGTAAAATACACCGACATGGGCGAAGGCTACATGTATGTTAAGGTAACAAGTTTTATTGAAAACTCGTCGCGAGATCTTGAGAAATTTTTAGAAGAGCACGAGAAGAAAAATCAAGAGACCAAAGGTTTGGTTTTAGATTTTCGTCGAAATCCAGGTGGTTTGTTAGATCAGGCCGTAAAAATCAGTGATTTATTTTTGCCTGAAGGAAAAATCGTCAGCACCATTGGACGTGAAAAAAGCAAAGAAGAAATTACTTATGCCAGCAAAAAAGGAAAATACACAAAATTTCCAATCATAGTTTTGGTAAACGAGTACTCGGCCAGTGCCAGCGAAATTGTTTCCGGCGCATTACAAGACAATCATCGCGCAATCATCATGGGACAAAAAACTTTTGGTAAAGGGTCTGTTCAATCAGTAGTAAAATTAGGCGATGGTTCGGGATTAAAACTTACTGTTGCCAGATATTTTACTCCAAGCGGTAAATCCATTCAATCAGAGGGCATCACGCCAGATATCGAAGTCGAAGACGTAGATATTGATGCCTTTGGCAAAGCGATTGTTAAATCAAGAGCAGCAAGAGAAAAAGATATTCAAGGCCATTTGCTGAGCGAAAAAGAAAAAGAAGATAAGAAAAAACAAAAAGACAGCGGCCGTTCTGGCAAGGTCGACGCTTGGTGGAGAGAAGCTGGAAATAAAAAAGATGAACACCAATCGCCCAAAGAAAAATTGTTAGCAACAGATTATCAAGTCTACCAAGCATACAATTACATCAAAGCCTGGAAATTAATGAAGAGCATAAACAGCACTGAAAAATAAATATCTACGCGCTCGTCCGATTTTGTTTTTCTAGTCTAGGCAAACCCCTAGACTATTCGCTTGCTTTGAATTCGCCTTTCTATCAAGCTAATTGAAATAACGAAAGGCAAAGCCCCATGAAGAGCGCAAGCCAAGCAAAACGTGCTTTATTTCTATTAACAGCAGTCAATTATTTGAACTATATAGATCGCTATATTTTAGCGGCAGTCTTGGTTTCGATTAAAAAAGATTTATCCCTGTCAGATTTTCAAGCGGGATTGTTGGCAACGGCTTTTATGATGCCATACATGTTAACGGCGCCGATTTTTGGTTGGTTGGGTGATTCAACGGCGCGTTCAAAGATTTTAGGTTTTGGTGCTGCCTTGTGGAGTATTGCAACCTTTGTCACGGGCATGTCGAAAAGCTTTATGACGATGATGGCTTCGCGTTTTACTTTGGGTCTGGGCGAGTCCGCATTCACCACAGTCTCAGTTCCATTTCTTTCTGATTTTTTCCCAGCAGAAAAACGTGGACGAATTTTATCAATTTTTTCTTCAGCTTTGCCAGTTGGCGCAGCCCTTGGTTATGTGCTTGGTGGTTTGTTAGGAGCCTCGGTCGGCTGGAGAAATGCATTTTTTATTGTCGGTTTTCCTGGTTTGATTTTAGCATTTTTATTGATGCGCTTAAAAGACCCACGCAAGACTCAAGAGAAATCTAAATATAGTATTAAAGAACTAACCAGTGTATTGCGTTCTTCGCAGTCATATTTGTTCGCAACATTCGGCTATTGTGCCTATACATTTGTGGTCGGAGGCATTGCTCACTGGATCCCAAGTTTTATTCAAAGAACTTATGGCCTGTCAGAATTGTCAGCCAATACTTTATTCGGCGGCATCGCAGTGGGCAGCGGCTTGTTTGGCACCTTGGCGGGTGGATATTTGGGTGATCATTTAGATAAAAAATCCCCTGGTGGACATTTGCGAATTTCAGCGATTTCAATGTTGTTTGCTCTGCCATTTTTTTGGTTTTGTGTACAGTCCGATCAATTAAATATTTTTGTGATATTTTTGGCGCTGACGCAATTTTGTTTTTTTCTTTCCACCAGCCCAATCAACGTAGCACTTTTACATTCAGTCCCATACAGACACAGAAATTCAGCCATCGCTCTTGCCATTTTTGCATGTCACATGTTGGGTGATGCCATAAGCTCGCCGTTGATTGGTATGTATTCAGACGCCACCGGCTCATTGAAAAACGGAATTCTAATGTGTACGCCAGTGATAATGATTGCGGTGGTTTTGTGGTGGCTCGGGGCTAACAAATCAACCCGAATGGAAAACTAAATTTTTACTTAATAAATTATTTTTGAGCTTACTTGGGCATGTCTTGTTTTGATCGCCCTAAATAAATTTTCAATTTAAAGATACATCAAATCCCATTAAGAGTTATTTCAAAAAAAAAGCCACCTGGATCCCAGATGGCTTTTTGAATTCAAGAATTTGCTAAATGAATTAGCCCAAAGACTCTTTCAATTTTGCAGCAGGAACTTCGCTGACTTTCGCAGATGACAACAAGAATGCGATAACTTTGTCTTCAGAGATTGAATAAGTTAAACGATTCATTTGTTCTGGGCGAGAGTAAAACTCTACAATGCGAGCTTTATCAATACCTGTTTGAATAGCGTACTCGGTGAATTTTTTGTCTAAATCTTCTTGTTTCCAATTCAGATCATGTTTTTTAGCGATAGCATCAATAATAAAACCAGATTGGATCATATCAGCAGCTGAAGCGTCGAAATCTTTATCCCACTTTTGAACATAAGCTTCGAACTCGATGTCGCCCATGCCTTGTTCTTTCATGCGTTTTTTAGTGTCTTCAATTAACAATTGTTTTTGTTCTTTTAACATTGAAGGAGGAACTTCGATTGGATTTAAGCTAACTAATTTTTTAAGCAAACGATTTTTCAAATCTGTCTCAATACGTTTTTGTTCTGATTGAGATAAATCATCAATAATAGTTTTTTTCAAAGACTCTACTGAATGAGGAGCTTTTTCATCTTGTGCAAGGCCTGGGGTCGAACCCATTAATTTTTGCACGAACTCGTCATTTAATTCTGGCAAAGCTTTTTTCTTAAGACCGTTCAAAGTCACTTGGAACTCAACAGTTTTACCTGCAAGTTCAGCTGCGTGGTATGGAGTCGGGAAAGATAAACTCAATGTTTTATTTCCACCAACTGTCATGCCGATAATGCCGTCTTCAAAACCTTCGATGAATTGTTTAGCGCCCAATTCAAGGTTGTGGTCTGTGCCTGCGCCATTTTCCAAAGGTTGTCCATCAACAAATCCTTTGAAATCGATGATAGCAACATCACCTAATTGTGCTGGACGAGCGTCTAAAACATCAACTAGTTCAGCGCGTGCACCACGGATGTTTTCAAGAACTTGGTTGATTTTCTCATCGCCTACATCAATTTTTTCTTTTTCAATGACGATGCCTTCGTAGCTTTTCAATTTGATTTCAGGTTTGATTTCAAAAAGTGCAGAGAAAGAAAAATCTTTATCTTCTTCTAAAGAATCAAATTCAAATTCAGGATAATTGATTGGTTCAAGAGAGTGCTCTTGTACAGCTGTGAAATAATGTTTTTGAATTAGATCTTGCGCCACATCTTGTTTGATTTGGCTGCCGTACATAGTTTTGATTGTCGCCAGCGGTGCTTTGCCTTGGCGGAAACCTTTGATGTTTGCTTGTTTTTGCACACCTTTAAATTTTTGCTCAAAAGCGGATTGAACCAAAGCGGCTGGAATTTGAACGCTTAATTTTCTTTCCAAGTTACTTACTTTTTCAACAGACGATTTCATTAGAACTCCTCGTAATTCGTGTAGATAGGGATAGGTTACAAAGTCGCAGGATACTAGGAGAAGCACAGAGCTTAGGCAAGCAAATAATGCGCGGCGAAATGTCTCTACTGTTATGGTCTGCGACAATATCCAGGCAGCAGTCTATTTTTGTCATGTTTTATAACATCAGCTGCTGTTTTGGGGATTATTTTTGGCTAAATTGCAGCAGATACATTTGGTGACAGGCAAGGGCGGGGTCGGAAAATCCGCAGTAGCCGCGGCCTTGGCGTTAAAAAAGGCCAATGAGGGCCAGAAAACTTTACTGGTAGAGCTTGGCTCTCGGAGTTTTTTTCAAGATTATTTTTCATTACAAGGGGTCAGTAACAAGCCAATGTCTTTGCGCCAGCCCCTTGCAATGATTAATCAAAATTTAGAATTAGCAATTTGGTCGGGCGAAAGCTGTTTGCACGAGTACGCCATGCACTTGCTCAAGCTTGAAAGTCTTTATCGTTTATTTTTTGAAAATCCAGTCACAAAGACTTTGATTCAAGTGGCGCCGGCTCTGAATGAATTGTCGATCGCTGGCAAAATCACCAGCCATCCACGCAAAGCAGGGCCTCCATTGGATTATGATTGTTTGGTGGTCGACGCTTTTGCAACAGGGCATTTCTTGGCATTGATTCAATCCGCTTATGGGATGTCGCAAGCAGTGCGATTTGGTCCAATGGGTGAGCAATCAAAGCAAATTGATCAAATTCTAAGGGATCCCGCACAGACTTCGTATTACGTAGTGTCTCTTCCAGAAGAAATGCCAGTACATGAGGCCATCGATCTTTCTGCTCAAATCAAAAAGCATACGGGTCAGCAGGCCACTCATATTTACAATCGAACTCTGCCGCTCGATGTGCGATCAGATTTTCAAAATGCTGTGGCCGAGTCCACACAATTGCAGCAATTTACCGAGTACTTGCAAATCAAGATAGAGAATCAAGAAAATTTACGTCAACTCTTAATGGCAAGCTCAAGCAAAACTATTATCGAGCTGCCTTGGGTTTTTGAGGCGAAAGGAGCACGGGTTGTCAGTGGCCTGTGCCAAGCGCTATGAATTCATTGTTATCTTCAGCAAAAGTTATTGTTTGTGTAGGCAGCGGCGGGGTCGGCAAAACAACTGTGGCTTCGGCTTTGGCTTATCAGGCAGCACGCAGCGGACGTAAGGTGTTGGTTTTAACTGTGGATCCATCGCGCCGATTGAAATCGACGATGGGTTTGGATGATAAAGAAGAATCACAAATAAAATTGGATTCAGGAACAGGTCAGTTGTGGGCTGCGATCATCAATCCCAAACAAGTCTTCGATGATTTTGTTTTACGTTTTGCTAAAGATGATGAAAGCTTAAAAAAAATACTCAATAATCGTTTGTATATTCAGCTCTCAACAACACTCAGTGGTTCGCAAGAGTTTACAGCTCTTGAAAAACTCTACACCAGTTTTGAGAGTCAAAAATATGATTTAATAGTGTTGGATACTCCACCCACACAACATGCTATTGATTTTTTAGAGGCCCCGCAAAAGCTTGCGGCCATGTTCAATGAAAAGATCACCAAATGGTTTCGTGATCCAAGCTCGGCAAAACCAGGAATCATGGGGCGCATTTTTCAACAAGGAACGCAGCAGGTTTTAAAAGTCTTGGAAAAACTGACGGGTTCAGAATTTATTTCCGAGCTGGCAGATTTTTTCAGTCGGATACAAAAAAAACAAAAAGATCTCGAAGCTCGAGTCGTCGGCGCTCATCAATTATTAGTCGATCCAAATACGCATTTTGTTTTGGTTACCAGTTTTGATGAAGCAAAACTCAAAGAGGCACAATATTTTTCAAAAGAAATTCGTCGAGGCGGCTATCAATTGTCGACGATTTTTATCAACCGTGCGTATCCTAAGGGTGTGGATTTAAGCTACAGCCCAATACAGAAAAATCAAGTCACACAACTGTACGAAAAATATCAAACCTGGCTGCGAGACAAACAAGCTTTGTATCAAGAATTTTCAATTCAAATGAGCCGAGACGGTCGGGTGATTCAGCTGCCCGAGTTGTTGGAGAATGTTTCAAATTTAGATGGAGTTGAAGAGATGGCAAACACAATAAGGGATCTACTATGAATTGGATCAAAGTCTTTTTGTTGGCGACATTTTTAATTTCGGTTCAGCTTTTTATTGGCGGAGCATGCCAGAGCATAGTTCAAAACCATGGAATGTTAATTTCGACAGTTGAAAATCCAGCAGAGAGAGAACAAGTCGAAGTCGCAGAAAAATTATATCGTGACGGCAAAAGCAAAGAAGCAGAAGAAGCTTTTGCCTTGTTTGTAAAAAACAAACCAACATCGTTTTATTATTATCGTGCAATGATGGGACAGGCTCGCGCTGTTTTTGAACAAAAGCGTTGGACAGAGGCCGCTGCTATTTACCGTGTTGTTGAGGACGGAGCGAGAGATCTGCATGTCGAGATTGCGGGCCAGGCATTGTTTGAATTGTCTTTTTGTTATGAAAATATGGGCGATGAAAATCGAGTTTTGGCTTCGTTGTTAGATGCACAAAAACTCCAAAAAAACTTGCCACCAGAAATTGGCTTGGCAGAAATTCCGGCGCGTATTGCGGCCAGCTATCATCGCATGGGACAAGAGAATGAGGCTGGAAAATATTTGCAATTAGCACAGAAGGGTATTGTGCAAATTCAAATAGGCAAAGAGCCAACAATTGAAAATAAAAAATGGTTGGCAGAGATTTATTTTCACATGGGACAGTTCTCGACTCGTCAACTGACAGAAGATAATTTGCAAGCCCACCTTGACACTTTGAAAATGATCCAGATTTTTACTCTTCGTTGTGTTGAAACAGAGGCTTCGCCATGGTCCGGATTGGCTGCCGCCGATTTGACAAGCAATTATACTGACGTTTTGCTTTTAATCATGCAAATGCCTATTAGCAAAAGCATGGATGCCGCTGCTGCTAAGCGGGAAAAATTGGATCGACAAATGTATTTTTTCGGAGTGTTGTTGGCCCACATCGCTGATCTGAAAAGTCAGCGTTTGATCTTAGAAAAAGCGGGAGCAGAGCAGGACAAGTTATTTACGGGGCTGGCAGAGATTGAACAAAAAGGACAAAATTTTCTCTTAACCAGTAATGCCTTAACACCATTAACTCCAGAATCAACACAGCGACCAAAAAAGAAAAAATAAACAGCTAGAGACCGAGAGAATAGAGGACAGAATGGCGCGCGAAGAACTGCATAAAAACTTTTGTGACCAATCAAATAAAATTGTGGATTGGTTTTGTCACAAGACAAAAAATTTAAGTTTACCAATTTACTCAAGTTACGACATTAGGGATTCTGGTTTTAAAATTTCAAACGTGGATGCAAATATTTTTCCAGCAGGATTTAACAATATTTGCCCAACGGATAAAGAATCAGCCACGCCATTGATGGCAGCCTATTTGGATAAACATTATGATCCAACTCTGCGTCGTATTTTGCTGGTAACCGAAGAGCACACAAACAATCCATATTATTGGGAAAACGTTTTAGCCATTCGTAAGCTGCTGGAATCTGCAGGGCGAGAGGTCCTCATCTCTATTCCTCGTCGTATGGAACAACCACTGATTGTTCAAAGTGCCACGGGACAAGAAATTTCCGTTGTCTCTGCATTTGAAGACAGTGCCGAGTTCAAAAAATTTCAGCCTCAATTAATAATCTCGAATAATGATTTTTCAAATGCACACGAAGAATGGGCAGAAAAAATCACCTTACCAGTCAACCCTCCACGAGAGCTTGGTTGGTATCAGCGTAAAAAAAGTCGTTATTTTGATAATTACAACAGCTTGGTTAAAGAGTTCTCTGACCTGGTGGGTTTTGATCCATTTTTGTTATCAGTAGAAACAGAAGTAAACGAACATTTCGATATTGCCGAAGAACATTCGCGCCAACAATTAGCTGACCAGGTTGATGCGATGATTGCTCGTCTGCGAGTTCAATACAGTGCGCGCGGAATTAATCAAGAGCCGTTTGTTTTTGTGAAAAACAATTCGGGTACATATGGTTTGGCCGTGATTCGTGTCGGCAGCGGAGCCGAAGTCAAAGAATGGAATTACAAATCTCGCAAAAAAATGAAAGCTGCAAAGGGCGGTCGTGATGTTGAAGAGGTCATAGTACAAGAGGGAATTCCTTCGCGAGTACAATCTGATGGACACTCGGCAGAGCCAGTTATTTACATGATCGGCAGTGATTTGGCCGGTGGATTCTTGCGCACACACTCGGAAAAAAGCAATACCGACAGTTTGAACAGTCCAGGGGCTGTATTTAAAAAATTATGTGTGTCGGATTTGAATGTGAGTTTGCAGGGATCGCCCCTAGAAAATGTCTATGGTTGGTCAGCTCGTCTAGGACTTTTGGCCATTGGCATGGAAGCACAACAAATGAACGCAGTCTTTAAAGCCTATCGTTCAGGTTGTGGCTCGTAACCGGTCTTTTGGCCAATAGATCTGTAGTTATTGTTGTGACATAATTAAACAGTATGAGTAGTCATTTTTTTGATGATCTTCTCTTGTCTGTTTTGGGCTACTTTGTGAGTTAAAATATTTAAGTTCGGTTAAGCGAATTCTCATTAAAAAGAATTCTCTCGAAGCAGGAGGCTGTGTGTTTAAGTTTATTCGCTTATTATCAGTGTTGTTTGTGTTTGGCTGTTTTTTTTCGGTGGGCTATTGGATCAGTCGATCAACAGAGAAATTTCCTGGTGAGTCTGAATATGTGATGCAAACTACTTCTTCAACGCGAAATCCTGCAGCAATTCAAAAAAATTATGATTTTTCTCAGCTCGAGGGGTCGGCGTTAAATTTTGCGGCTAAACAAAGATTGCTTGATGGTGTCAAAGTAGTTCGCGAAAACAAAGATCTTGGGATCGAATTGGGTCACTTCGTTATTCGCAGTGAAAATGGTGACAAGGTATTTGCCTGTCAGCGCTATGGAAAAGTTATTTTATCTTTCCAAGGTGATGGAGTAGCAACCAGTGGTGAGCCGCCTTCTATGGAAGTCGAAGGCGATTGCATAATGGGATCTGATGTTAATCGCATTGCAGCTATTTGGGTTCCAGTGCAAAGAATTTTGGGTGAGCCTGCTGCGGATGGAGATTTTGATTACAATGATGGCCACCCATCTCACGTCAAGTTTGCTAATGTTTCAGATGATTGGCCGCGTTTATGGAGACTTAAGACATTACGACTAGTTGACCCAAGCGGTGCTCATGAAGCGGTTACGGTACCTGAAGAAGAAGTTAAGAAAATGATGAGACAACCTTTGATTTTAGAGTTTTAAACTTCGATTCAAGCATTGAATTTGATTGTCTTTACTTTTTTTGACTTTGCACAAAAACAACTTTTCGTTGTCTCCGCAAAATCGCTGTGTTAGCCCAAAAGGCTATGAAAAATAATAAAGAAATTTTTGGACATCCACGCGGCTTATTCGTTCTTTTCTTCACTGAAATGTGGGAGAGATTTTCTTACTATGGCATGAGAGCACTTTTGGTGTTGTACATGACTCAGTATCTGTTTTTACAACCAGAAAAGGCTGAAACAGTATTGGGATTCACTGGCCTAAAATCATTTCTTGAAAATGTTTTTGGTCCATTGACAACCCAAGCTCTGTCTTCGCAAATTTACGGTTTGTATACAGGATTGGTTTATTTCACACCATTTTTCGGGGGCATTATTGCCGACCGTTTGATTGGTCAGAAAAAATCAGTTTATGTTGGTGGTATCTTGATGGCAATCGGCCACTTTTTAATGGCTTCTGAACAATTGTTTTTTCCGGCACTTTTATTTCTAATTTTTGGTAATGGTTTTTTCAAACCTAATATTTCTACACAAGTTGGTAATTTGTATGCAGAGGGCGACACTCGTCGTGACCGTGCGTTCACATTGTTTTACATGGGCATCAACTTGGGAGCATTTTTCTCTCCACTAGTTTGTGGTACCTTGGGACAAAAGGTCGGCTGGCATTATGGTTTCGGCGCAGCCGGTATCGGTATGTTGGTTGGTTTGTTGATTTATCATTTCGGTCGTCATGAACTTCCTAATGAAGATGTTCACGCCAAAGCTGTTGCTGCTGGTGGAGATCAAAAGATTTCTCGTGCAGACTGGATTAAAATTTGGGCCTTGGTTTACCTGTGTTTCGTAAACATCTTATTTTGGGGTGTGTTTGAGCAGCAAGGTAATACTTTGCAATTGTGGGCAGATAGAAACACGGATTGGAATTTGCTTGGCTTCGAGATTCCGTCAACGTGGTTTCAATCTTTCAATCCGTTCATCATTTTTGCAATGGCTCCAATCGTAAATATTTTTTGGGGATGGCAAGCAAAACGAAAAAAAGAACCTTCATCAATTGCTAAAATGGCCATTGGTTGTGTGTTTGCAGGCTTGGCGTTCTTGTTTATGGTGATTACTGCGCGAGTGATTGGCCCAACAGGTAAAGGTAATTTTATGTGGCTATTCTCAGCTACATTCTTGTTCACCATGGGCGAGCTTTATCTGTCGCCAATAGGTTTGTCGCTTGTAACAAAAGTGTCTCCATCAAAAATTGTATCGATGATGATGGGTATGTGGCTTCTATCAAGTTTTTTTGGAAATTACTTTTCAGGTTATATCGGCAGCTTTTACGATACTATGCCACAAGAAAGCTTTTTCTTGATCATAGCCTGTATGGCCTTCTTAGGCGCATTTCTATTCGTCATAGCATTGAAACCACTGAAAAAAATTATCGTTCACTAAGTTTTGAATTAGGCCTCATTTCGAATGGGGCCTAATATGGATTAGGTATATTTGTAATTCGGAAAGGTTTTAGGTTTGCATGTAATTTCCTGCTTTTAAAATCAGGTTTGAATTGTGCAATGAACACATATTTATGAATACAATTGTAGTTTGGGAAGATTTTTTTAAACCTGAAACTAGAAATGCTGGGCAAAGATATATTGCGAAAGACAAGGTCACAAGTTCGCAACCATCCGATACCGAAATTCAAGGATATGTAAAGGGTTCGACCTCTTACAAAGTTTCATTAAAATGTGACAAAATAGAAAGTCCAATCATCATTGCTGATTGCAATTGCTCAGCAGCAAAAAAGGGAAATCTTTGTAAACATATATGGGCTGTATTTACAAAAACCAGAAATGATCATTCTGATTTTTTAGAATCAAAAACAGAGATTAAAAAATACGATTTCAATTTAATCAATCTCGACAACGCAAAAGCAAAAAATCAGGCAATTAATAACGAAAACAGCCAGGACAAAAAAACAACTTTTATTAAAAAGCCATGGCAACCAAGTGCTGAGCAAGTAGCAAAACAAGAAGCCTTCAAAGCCAAGCAAGCAGACTTTCGAAAGTTACAATACCAAAAACAAAAGTTAAAATTGAATCAACAAAAACAACAAAGAAAAAATCAACAGGGTTCCCAGCAACAACATTCAAATGTTCCGCAAATAGTTCAAACAGCCAAATTATATTTTGCAAACAATGGATTTCCATTGGACGAAATTCTAAGCGCCGAAGAAATCCGCGGAGCTAAAAAAAATCTAGCTCGAATTTTCCACCCAGATGCCGGCGGCACACACGATGAAGCCCTCGAGCTCAATCATCATTTTGATATTTTAATGAAGTTTATTGGCCAGTAGACTAATGCTGGTCCTAGAAATTTATTATTAAAGATAAAACAAACTAAGATTATTTATCTAAATCTTAGTTGATCGCCATACGATTAGTAAAGCTCCCAGCGCTTGTACAGCAGATAGGCTTTCATTTAAAAATACAAAACCAATCAAAACACCAAAAACAGGCTCAAGATATTGGCTCAATACTCCAAATGTGGGTGCGCGCCGTAAGCAGTATGAAAAAAGAAAATATGCGGCAGGTGTAAGTAGTCCAAGAACGATGACTGATGGGATCTGCTGCTCTGACAAGCCAATCGGAAAGCCTTGTATTAACCAAATTAAGAGACATGCGATCAAGGCCAGCTGTTGGGTAAGACCAGTTGATTCTATATCACTGAGCTTATTCTGAATCCGCGCGAGAAGAAATGTGTATAAAACCCAGGTAAGCATTCCAATGAAAACATAAAGTAAAGAAATTGAAAGATGATTGCTAATCACCTGCTGAAAATCGATGAATAATAATGTTCCAAAAAACATCAATAATACATTCGCAATAAGCTTTCTAGTAAGTTTCGTTTTCAATCCAATCAGGGCGAAAATAGGATTCAGTGAAAAAATAACGACATACCAACTGGCCGGCAGATCTTGCATGGCAAGCCCTTGAAAATAAAAATTAGCACCTAAAGTCAAAGAAATTGTTATTAGTAAAGGAACATCAGATTTTTTAATTTTTTTCCAGATAACAACACTAACTGGTAGAAATAATAAACTAGCAATTAAAAATCTAAGTAATAATAAAAAACTAAGATTGTTAGAAGTAGAACCAAATTTAACTAATGCCGGAATCGCAGCCCAAATTATTACAGCCAGAATTCCTGCAAGGTGAGAAAGTGGGAGTTTCATTTTAAAATCTCCATTTTATTCATGTCTACAAGTGATAGGTGAGTGCGGAATGTGGGCTCTTCATCAATATGTATGCAGCGGCTATAGGTCTCGCTTAAACAAGATGGAATAATAAATTGTTTCCCATTACTATCAACTTTAGTTTGCATCCAATTGTGAAATCGAATGTTTTGTTCTGAGGTCTTTACAATTTCTTGATACAATAGTTGTGTGTTCTCTAAAATGTCTTGAAACATTAACTGCGCACAATCAAATTGTATCCGCCATCGATTTTGAGTCGAAGCTAAAATCACACCATGATTGATGGCTTGCTTCCAAAGCATAGATCCAATCCATGCATCGTTGTCCAAATTAATATTACCACCGTTTGGATCGTTCTTAAACCCCCGTCTTCCGAACCAGAAGATTCGTTGTAAAAGAATAAACATAGATAGTTCTCTGAACTCTGGCGCGCTAAGGATAGCCATTGAATCTGTTGTGAGCTCGCCAATGACATCAATATAAAATTGTTTTAGTTTTAGTTTGGGATCTAGGGTAGGTACAATTTTAAAAGGTCCAACTTCATGACCAATTTCATGAAGAATAGCTGCCAAGTAAATTGTTTCTCTCAACTTTGGAATAAGATGAAGGCGTATGTCCAAATTGGTATGAAAATCTAAAACTTCGCGGCAGCAAGGCAGTATGACTTTTTCGAAAATGTTAACCCAGACATCTACAAACTCTATTCCAAAACAATCAGAATTATTTCTAGCTGGGAGGTTTAAAACTTCTGGAAAAAACATAAATATATTAGATCCAGAACCTATCGCGCCAGAAGAAGACAGTACGTTTGCAGGTATATGTGGAGGCAATTGTTTTAAGCGAAAATTAGGGTCAAAAATTTGATAACGTTGATTCAATAATCCTATTGGAATTTTGTTGAGTAAACGATTAAGAACAGAATTTTCAATTTCCAAATCTCGTTCAATCCATGCTTGCGCGTATGCATTTTGTGTCTTAGTTAATTTAAAGACACCCTCTATTTTAAAAATTGGATTTAGTTCTTGTAGGTCTTTTTTCACTTGATCTAAAATTTGGTATGACATTCTTCCCCCTGACAAAGTTTGTTACAAAGTCCGATCAGCAAGTGTTATGCCTAAAAATTAAATTTTAGAAATTAGATATATTCGATTTGATGGCCGAATTGCTATTTTTTCGGATGTTTTGTTCGAACCTACGGATTGTAATTCTGAAAAATGGGAAACAGTATTTACTGACCAAGTCTAACTTTAAGGCCCTTTTCGACAACGAAATTATCAAAAATAGCATGTACATTTTTATATTTACCACTCGTATCTTTTGGTGCCCACGACGTATCGTGGCCACCGAAAAATGTAGAAAACATAAACTTAGAAATTTTGGATAACTCTTGATTTGATTTCCAAAATTGAACATTGCTTTGACCAATAATGCGTTTGCCATCTACATAAACCCAAGCTTCGCCATCTGCCGATTCTGCTGAACTATTGATTTTGGTATAAAGAGTAATTGAATAAAATTTTCCACTTTGAAATTTAAAATCTTCGTTAATGTGGGTGTCGCCGTATTTGATAATTTTTTTCTGATGATAGAGATAAGATGCGATTTTTCCTTGATCGAAAAACATAACCCGTGCACTCCAACCAGATGGCTTCATTGGATCACCGCCCGCAATTGGGTTTGAGGGGCCCAAACCATGGATTTTTCCACCTTTTACGAATTGAAAATCTTCTTCAAATTTTACATCGTATGACAAGCTAGCTTCAGTTACAGCCTCGCTAAGAGCAAATCTTGAGACTATTCGTTTGCTACCCAGTTCGTTGGATATATATGTTACTCTCAAGCCAGAAGAGCCATTAACTCCAGAGCCGGGAACGATCTCAACAAGTTTTTCAGCATTGGATAAACGTTGGAAAATTTTTGAATTTTCTTTCTGTTCAAAATTATCTTCAAACAGAGTATTTGCCCAGGCTGCAGATCCAAATAATAAAAATATCAAAGTATAAACCTAAATCAATGTTCTCTATAGCTTGTCAAAAATTATTTATTTTATTCGCTTAAGGCTTTCATTCAATGCCAACTGGGCCTGCAAAATTGCCTCATCAACTTCCTTTTTCTTCAGTGGATTTTTTTGAGCATCGGGATACCGATAATCCACTGCGTAATCAGAAAGAATCTCACATGATTTTAGTAAGTCTGAAAAACTTTTATCTTTCAATTCAATTAGCGCCAGCAAATCACCAATGTCATGAGATTTTGGGACTCGAATCGAATGAAAAACTAAATACGCTTTCAAAGCTTTTTCGGCAGCTTGTTGTGCGTGGAACGAAGATAGTGCCAAAAATCTTTCATCCATTTCAAGTAATGCTTAAGCGCCAATGAGGTCTATGTTCGCAAGTCCTAGCCAATCTTTGGCTATTTTCAAATTAGCCAAGATCCAGCTCCCGACCTGTATTCAGAGCTGTTTCTGGGATAGAACTTAATTCACTCTTGTATTCATTAAATTCATTTTGATCATATACAAATACATCAGCTGAAACTTGAGCAGCCTCACGAACGATAGATCGTGCTTTACGCATATTCTCAATCCGTGTCTTATTAGTTTCTTTAACAACAACTACAAAGTCATAATCACTGTCGGCAGTAGAGTCGACATCTGCCGCCCGAGAGCCAAATAGAAAAACTCGCAAAGGATTAAACTCCTTTTTTAGAGCATTCAAAATTATTTTTAGTTTTTGATCTTGCAGTTCTGCCATCGAAATTGCTTCTTCAAATAAAGTTATCTTAAAAGGCTAGTGAAAATGGTAGGGAGACTTATTCTCCAGTACTTACCTGTAAGAACAGTAACCTATATTTTAGAAAACGACAAGCTACTACTCGGATCAGCGTGATCTTGGAATATCTTCGATAAATTCAGGTTGCCCCATCGATGCTTCAAAACTTTTTCGAAGTGTAATAAAGTGCCCAGCACCGTATACAGCGGCTATCTTTTTATATTGTTGAAGCAATTTTTCGATAATGCCCAATGTAAAGTGATCTCTGATATATCCGACTTCTGACGACATCTTCTGAGTAAAGAGGGTCCCGTCCAAAACAGGAGCCGTCTCTTCATTCGAAATATCCACAGAAAGTTCGTGCCCTAGTTTGGATTTGTACCATTTCAGGGTTTCATCCATCGAAGGACAATCTTGGATACCAAAAACTTTGCAATAATGCTTTAAGTACGGAGGTATTTTGCGTTTGAATAAATCATTTTTATTTTCTCTTTGTCGAACCCACTGTGGAATCTGTCGAACGGTATAAAAACCGATGACGTCCTGGTCTGTATACTTTCTGTCTTTCAATCCACGATAAATATCTTGATGATCAGGTTCGCCTGCAAAGAATGGTATTCTCTTTTGATCGGCCAATGCAACAGCCAAGGCGCTCTCGCCTCCCGGCACAAAAGCATCAGTAAGACCTTTCTTTGACTCTTCGACAAACCACTGCGGACTTTCGCCCGAAGAATGTGGAATAGATTCAATCAGTAAGACATTGATTTTTTCTTTTTCAATAAGATGTTGGACCAATCGCATCGTATCACTGTCCATTGTGTTGGTGTGTCTGGCAGCAAGGTAAGATAGTTCGTAAGAACCTTTTTTATAATGGGCGATCACTGACTTATCGTTTGGATATTCACTTTCCAAGGAATTACTCCAAGGTCTGATTTGAGATGAATCAAGTCGCGGAGCGGTAGATGCACACCCAATTGCAAAAAGTGATGCAACAAAAATAATTACTTCAATTTTCATTTTTTCACTCGCTTTCGATACAGCTATTTTAATCGGTAAATCAACCGACAAACTCTTTTCCCAGAGCTAGCGCTGACTCTGTCCTCAAAGTGCAGGATGCCATCTTGGTCAAATTGATTCAAAATAAAAGCAGGTTCAAATGCAGAGTACAGTCTGCCGTCAGAATTGCGAGCATCTTCGCCTTCGGTCACTCTCCAAGAAAGATAAAGAACTCCATCTTTCTGCAAAATTCTTTTTAAATTTTGAATGGCTATCGAAATCTGATCCTTTGGCAAATGCATAATCACGGTTTCACAAAGTATATTTTGGTACTTCTCGGTTAGCTCTTTAAGCTCAGGAAGATATGCCTGCTTAAATTTGATGTTCGGATATAATTCAGAAGCTATTGTCAGCAATTCATTTGAAGAATCAAATCCACAGACCTTGAATGCGTTTTCTGCTAGCCAATTTGCATCACGGCCATTTCCACAGCCGACATCAGCCGTGTTCCCGCCAGGAATAAAGAATGTTTTAAGCAACTGATACATATCAGATGGCTGTGGTTGTGCAAGCCAGTCTTCGCTGTAGTTTTTTGCTAATTCAGAGTATGCATTTAAAGTTTTTTTATCCATAATATGGTTTTAATTCTGCCGCTACCTTCTATGTCATGACAACCTCAAAGCAAAAAAGGTAAATATTAATCTATGCACTGGGCTTCAGCTTTATTTCTATTAATTTCCACAAGTATGGGTTGTTGTACCTACGCCGAGTTTTTAGTTACCAAAGATTCCATCACCACATCAGCAAATGAAACAGTTGAATATCTTTGGAGTCAGCCCAAGGGAAATGGTCCCTGGCCAGTTCTGGTATTGATCCACCCGCATCAGGAATGGCCAAACAAAATCGGTGCAGAAATATTTGAAAAAAATAAATCTCTACAAATATGGGCATCAAAGGGTTTTATTACAATTGCAGTTTCACAGCCGGGTTATGGAAAATCACAAGGCCCCGCTGATTATTGTGGCCCTAGATCCCAACGAGCTGTGATTTCTGTTATCGAACATTTCAGAAAGTTGCCGATCACGATAAAAGAAAAGTTCTTTCTGTACGGCGGTAGTCGAGGAGCTGTCGTTGCAAGTATGACTGCAACTCAGGATACGCAATTAGCAGGTATTATTTTGAAATCTGGTGTCTATGATCTGTCTTCAACGTATCGATCCTATCCTTGGTACAGCATGATAAAGTTGAATATAATTTGGGAAATCGGATTTTTTAATGACGCCAAGATGAAGGAGAGATCTGCGATCAATTTCGTCGATCGTATTCATTCGCCGATGTTGATCATCCATGGTTCAAATGATGATCGTGCATCTATTGAAGGGGCAAAGCTATTCGTTGAAACTGCAAAAGAAAAAGGTCTCTCAGTCGAGTTTAAGATTCTGAATTCAGAGCATGTTATCCCAATGTCGGAAATCCAAGGCGATATGGAAGCTTTTATGAAAAAGTATCTTCCGTAAAAACATTTTGAATCTATCTACAGTTAAATGAACTTCGATAAATTAACTGATTTCGCAATCACCATTTTTTTGGTAGCGGCATTAGTGGGGGATTTTGATTCTTTCACCAAGTGGATTTATGTGGCTCGTGTAAAGCTTTTGTATGATTCGAGAGACGGATCTTGGAGATCACCAGAATTCTTCTCTGGCGTTAAGAGCAATCCGTCTAAATTGCAAAGGCCTTTTTCTAACAGCCACTCATACAATAGGTAAAATTATGAAAACTGAAAATCCACTCTATTTTCGGGAAGTTATGAAGTCTAAAAGGGATGCTATTATACTCATATATTTGAAAGGATTTTATGAACACAGCAGTTAAAATTGGAAAAAAGGGTGGAGCTAAGCGCATTGCCAGTGAGCTTACTAGAATTCGCAAGACCCCTATATCAAAAGAGGTTTTCGAGATCGTTGAAAACCTTAATAAAAATAATAAACAGACTGATAAAAAGTCAGCAAAGCCTTCAACTGATTTAGGTGTTTAGTGTCTGAAGTTTTAGGATACAGCGACTTTCTTACGGCGCTCAATAAAAAGCCTTCTTTAAAACATGGCCTTATCGTTGATACCAATGTTTTGATTTCAGCGACTTATGATAGCGATAATTTTTTTGAACCGACAACACAGTTTTTTGATTATTTAAGCGAGCATGAAGTCCCAATTTACTGTAACGTCAATGTGCGCGCTGAATTTTTAGAAATTCATCGCAGAATTATTTTTACCGAAGCACTTATTGATTTCTTTCGAGAAGTTGATCGAACACTCTTACCATTTGATATCTCGGCCCAACTTGGTAAATGGTCAGCTAATAATAAAAAACGTGTAGATGAACAGCGTTCACCACTTAGGCTTTCGGAAGCAGACATCAAAAAAATAAAACTAGGTCTCATGCAAATAATCGATGGTGAAAAAAATCTGTGGGCAACTTTGTGCGAAAATAAAATTGGAAATAAACTGGAAAGTTTATGGAACGAAACTGAAGATGAGTTGGGTCTTAATTTTTTATCAACCCGCAATGAAGACTCTTCACCGCTATTTAATTCATCTCCTGAATGGCCTGACGCAGTCAAGCTCATTGAAAGGCATGGTTTATCAAGTTCTGATGCTATGATCTTGAATATGTTTTTCTGTTCAAGCCTTGACGCTATTGTTTCCAGTGATCAAGAGGTTGCAGATATTATTACTCAAAGTGAGTTGCTTGAAAAAATTTGTTTTGTTCCTGATTCATTGAAATTAAGTATCCAACTAAAATGAATATCTTAGAGCAAATAAACCGATAGTGGGCGTGAGCACTACTGCAGATTCAAAAATTCTATTTATTGCAGGTATAGAAAGGATCTATTAAAAATTTCAGACTTATTGATAGGCATCAAATTAAAAAATATTAGCTTTTAATTGTCCCGTTATAAACTTTCTTTCTGACATTTGATCGATATAATCGAAAGAGATAGTGCCGTATCCTTTCGCGCCCCAGTCTTCGCCCCAACTGTTTTTAAAAGTAAATACTCGCTTATTTAAATCATAGCCGACAATGAGTACGGCATGGCTTGAGCAGTTTTTTAATTTTTTTTTGCATTCTGCTTTGTAATCGGACGTAAGCACTAATTCACCGGTACTTCTAGAATTAGACCAAGTGTGTGGGTGACCAAGAATCGAAGCAGTAACGGGGGCTTGTCTGTGCGCTAAGGATTTCACAAGATCTAAGCTGGAAGAATCTACAGCTTCAAATTCAAAATATTTTCCAGTTATAATAAGTTTTGATTTTTTTGAGCCAGGACCTTTATGAGAATAACAAATGGGATTTATTTTTGTTTCATTTTTTTTGCCTTCGCATGGTTTACCTTTATCAAACCAACTTTGTTGATAATCCAGATTTTTTTCTAACATAAATCCAAAATCTTGAACGGTAGCTACATTCACCGCAACAGATGAATCTTCTTCATTCGCTCTCATTTTTTTTTAACTTTCGTCCCAGTTGAGAAAAAACAGCACAACCATCAACCCCACTAATTAATCGACAATTGGAATCATAAAAGCTAAATTAACTATAAAGAACCAAACGAACGAAGATTTAATCTTAAAATTAAACATTGGAGACATTCTATAATGTGGATATTCCTATTTCAGTTTATATTTGCAGGTATTATAACTTTACTCTTTTTTAAATATCGCAATGATCTCAATGGATGGAATAAGCTTGAGAAAAAGTACCTACTCAGTGGGCATTTTAATGGCTCTACAACAGGATTTGTTGCTTTCCACATTCACTCGCTTTTCGGTCTGAGGGATAATACTGGCGTCGTTGGTGTTGATGATAATTTTTTATATCTGGCATTGAATCTAAGATTCTTCTATGGGTTCAAGCCTCTTGCCATTCCTTGGCAGGATATCGAAAAAGTAAATGTTTTCTACCAGGTCAATTCTACTTGGCCGAGGATAGAAATTTTGCTGAGGCCACCATCGAATAATTTTTCCATGAACTTAACAGACAAAGGATTTGAGGAGTTACGTAAATTTCCCAAGAGCCTGTTCGATTTAGACAAGTTTATAAATACACTTGAACGGAAGTAACATGAGCTTGGAGAAATTTTCAGCCATAAAAGTATTTTACATAAAAGCTATTTGAAGTAAATGGGTAAACTGCGCAGTTATACTTGTCTGCAGTCTGGGCCTCAAAAATATCTTTGGTTTATTGTTAAATGATAAAATGGATCAACAGCACCTTTATTCTTAACAAATTATGCTGAGTCAGCATGAATAAAACAAATAACTCTGTTGAAGAATTCAATAGCATTTTACAGTAAGACCCAGTCAGATTTCTCATTCAGCTTCATGAGGACACAAAAAAACCGCTCGATAGCGGGTTGATTGATATGGTAGGGAGAAGCGATTACAGCTAGTTGATTTCGTGTAAACGACAAATGACAACAATAAGTCATTTAACTTTTGAACACTAAAAAAAATTAAATTTGTAATTATCTTTCCCAAATTAAAAAGCCAGACATTCGTTTAAAAGGGGCAGCCCATTTTTTTCCCATTACAAATTCAAAGAGTTTGATAATTTTTGGCATCGGCGTTGGACGTCCAAGTTTTTCAGAAATTTCAGTATAAAATTGCGATTGTATAATGTGCCAACCACGCTCACCAAAAAACCTCATCCAATCTTCCGGATAAAATTGAAATGGAGCATTTTTCAAAGCATCCATTCGCTTTGGATCTTTTAAATAACGATAGGATTTTTCCGAGATATATTCACAAATCCAATATTTGAAACTGGAATGTCGTATTAAATCTTCCGACAATTCCGAAACCTGTTCTTCTGTTAGATAAGGTAAAACGCCTTCAGTTAGAACAGCTATCTTCGGATGCTTTTGTGCAAGCTCTTCAAAGAAAGATTGCCTCAATACCCGGTTCGACAGATCGAGGGCGATAGTTTCCAGTTTGCAACTGGGATTGAATTTCTCAAGCTGCACTCGCTTGTGTTCGATGATGTGAGGAAAATCCACCTCAATCCACTGAACTTCAGCTGGTAGGTTCATACGATAAGGACGGCTATCTAGTCCGGCACCAAGATTTAAAAATGTGGTGACACCCTTTGAAATTAAATCTTTGATCATCTGATCGATGATGTAGGTGCGCATAACTACTGTCCAATGAGCCCACTTCGATGCTTCAGACTGCATTTT
>JACCDN010370764.1_pt1 | contig 25794 bp, 23 predicted proteins | sample 7441691 | NCBI WGS metagenome assembly JACCDN01 (sample SAMN15323439, study PRJNA562643) | freshwater metagenome | isolation source: river surface water | place: USA:Blue River Watershed | collected 2017-08-16 | reverse complement strand
CGCTGGTGCGCTACCAGCGCATCAAGGACAAGCTGCCGGCCTTTGAAGAGTCCGGCGCCTTTGACCCGGGCCTGGATCCGTTCGCGACCTCGCGTCCGGCGGCCACTGACCTTGGCAAGGCCACTGGCGAATCGCTGGGCGTGAAGGCCAAGCCGGAAGGCAACCGCAAGCTGCAGCAGGTCGCCGATCGCTTCTTGTACTGGGTACGGGCAACCAAGCTCGAAACCCAGCGCATCAGCTACTGGTGGGCCAATCGCATGCTGGTGAGCGAGCGGCCGCTGGAAGAGAAGATGACGCTGTTCTGGCACGGCCATTTCGCCACCGGTGACGAGAAGGTGCGTGACTATCGCAAGATGCTGAAGCAGAACATGATGCTGCGCGCCAAAGCGACCGGCAATTTCCGTGATCTGATGATCTCTGTCGCCCAGGATCCCGCGATGCTCGCCTATCTGGATGCTGCAGTGAACGTGAAGGGCGCACCGAACGAAAACTTCGCGCGCGAAATCATGGAGCTGTTCACCATGGGCGTGGGCAACTACAGCGAGCAGGATATCCGCGAAGCGGCGCGTGCCTTCACCGGTTGGAATTACAAGGGTCTGCAGTTCGTGGTTGACCCGTCGCGCCATGATGCCGGTCCCAAGACCGTGCTCGGCCAGACCGGTAACTTCGATGGCGTGCAGGTGATCGACATCATCCTGTCCAAGCCGGTGACTTCGGAATACATCGCGAGCAAGATCTACAAGTACTTCGTGCGGGAAGACGTGACGCCGGAGATGCGCGTCAGGCTCGGCAAGCTGCTGCGTGATGCGAAGTACGAGATCGCGCCTTTCCTGGAGACCGTATTCCTGTCCAGGGACTTCTACAGCGACGCGTCGGTGGGCACCCGTATCAAGCCGCCGGTCGAACTGGTGATCTCCACCTACCGCAAGATGGGCCTGAAGGAAGTGCCGGGCATCCCCGACTTCAATGAACTGACGGAATCGATGGGCCAGAAGCTGCTGTTCCCGCCCAACGTTGCAGGCTGGGCCAGCGGCAAGGCATGGATCACGCCGGGTCTGCTGCTGGTACGCGGCAATTTCATCTACGAGACCGTGTACCCGCAAATCGACTTCGTGCCGAATGACCGCGTGCCGAATGACCGCTATGGCATCGTGCCGGTGGCCGACAAGCTGGCGATGGGCGCTGATGTGACGACCGCGACCAAGCCGGATGGCAAGGAAGTGACGTCGATGTCGATGCAGAACGACCGCGACGAAGACTTCAATACCCGCCTCGCCAGCTATCACGCCTGGCGCAAGGCGATCGAGAAGGTCAAGCCGATACCGCGTGCACCGGCGCGCATCGAGCTGTCGCAGATGATGCGCGACGCCGGCTGCACCACGGCCCGTCAGGCAGTAGACCATTTGGTGCTGCGCTTCCTGTCGGTGCCGGTCGATGCGGCGCGCCGCGACAAGATCGCACAGATGCTGGCCGAGGACCTCGGCACGGCTGACCTGAAGCACGCAGATTCGTACATGGAAGATGCACTGCGCAATGCGTTGCACGTGATCCTGTCGCTGCCGGGCTACCAGCTGGGCTGATCGCAAGCGGCTTCACCCGACCCCTACAAGGCTGCCGTGGCGACCCCTCGGCAGCCGACAGGACAACCAGCGGAACATGACCATGACACACGAACATACCAACTACTCTCGCCGTGACCTGCTGAAGGCGCTGGCAGGCGCCGGCCTTGCGGCCGGATTGCCGATGGCGCCATTCATGCCGGCGTTTGCGGCCAATGCAGCGAATGCGGCATCAGCCGGCAACAAGTACAAGCGCATCCTCGTCGTGCTCGAAATGTCGGGCGCGAACGATGGTCTGAACACACTGGTGCCTTACGCTGACGATGCGTACTACAAGCTGCGTCCGCAAATCGGCATCCGGGCCGACAAGGTGCGCAAGATCGACGACCACTATGGCTTCAACCCCAGCATGAGTGGCTTCGAGAAGTTGTACAAGGATGGCCACATGGCCATCATTCACGGTTGCGGTTATGCGCAGCCATCGTTCTCGCATTTCACGTCGATGGCGTACTGGCATACCGGCGTGCCGAATGGCGGCGAGCAATATGGCTGGCTGGGCCGCGTCGCGGATGCGATCGACCCGCAACTGACGCCGAATTTCCTGGTCAACATCGACGAGCGCCAGTCGCTGGCCGTGACTGCCGAGCGCCATGTGCCGGTGGTGTTCGACGATCCCGAGCGCTTCGCGCGCAAGGGCCTGCGCCAGAGCCGTGCGCTGCTCGACATGGGTGGTGACGGCAGTGCGAAGACGCCATCGCAAAAATACCTCGACGACATCGCGAAGAGCGCGAAAGAGGCATCGGTGCTGGTGCGCGCTGCGTGGGACAACTACAAGACCCCGGTCGACTACGGCATCATCCCGGTCGACCTGCCCAAGGTAGCGGCCATGATCAACGCCGGTTTGCCGTCGCGCCTGTTCTATGCGGCCTATCGCCACAATGCATTCGATACCCATGTGCAGCAGCCGGATCAGCACCAGCGTCTGCTGTCGTATGTGTCGGATGCGGTGGCCGGCTTCATGAAGGACATGGAGCGCATCGGCCGCGCCGATGACGTGACCATTCTGGTGTTCTCGGAGTTCGGCCGCCGCGCCGCCGAAAACGCCAACCTGGGTACCGACCACGGCACCGCCAACCACATGTACATCATCGGCAAACCGGTGAAGGGTGGCCATTATGGCAACGCGCCATCGCTCACTGACCTCGACGAAGGTGGTAACCTTCGTTTCACCACGGACTTCCGGCGCGTCTATGCGACGCTGATCGAGGGCTGGCTGGGGCACACCGACAGCAAATCGCTGCTCGGATCGCAGTTCCAGACCTTCCCGGTCTTTGGTTAGAGGCTCCGGCAACGCGTCAGCAGCAGTGATATCGCTGCCTGACGCGCGTTGTTTCAGAGACTCTTGACAAGCAGGCACCCGCGCGACCCGCAGGTGCCTGAGGCGGCCACAGGCATCTACCAGCGCCTGTGGAAATGACCCAAGCTACAGACGACGAAAGAGAATTTTCATGGCTGCGCATTTCGATCTCCCCGATATCAAGCTGTTCGTCAACATCGCGGAGGCCAACAGCCTCACGCGCGGTGCCGAGCGCTCGCACATGTCGCTACCGGCGGCATCGATCCGGATCAAGAACCTGGAAGAAGGACTGGGCGTGAAGCTGTTGTACCGCACCAGCCAGGGCGTGACGCTGACCCCGCCGGGGCAGGCCTTCATGCACCATGCGCGGCTGGTGCTGCAACAGCTGACCGATTTGCGCGGCGACCTCGCCGAATACGTGAAGGGTTCGCGCGGCCATGTGCGCATGTTCGCCAACACCACGGCCATCGCCGAATACCTGCCGGCGCTGCTGCCGAAGTTCCTGGCCAGCCATCCGGACGTGAACGTGGACCTGAAGGAGCGCCTGTCGCATGACATCGTGCGCGCGGTGTCCGAAGGCAAGGTCGATGTCGGCATCGTTGCCGGCAATGTGCGCACCGAAGGCCTTGAAGTACTGCCGTTCCAGGAAGACCGGCTGGTGCTCGTCACCGCCGGCAGCCATCCGCTGGCCGCGCGCGAGCGCATCGACTTCAGCGAAGCGCTGGCCTATGACTTTGTCGGCATGGTCGAGGCAAGCGCCATTCATGCGTTCCTCGCGCAGGCGGCGAATGCACTGCACCGCCAGATCAAGATCCGCATCCAGGTCGGCAATTTCGAAGCGGCTTGCCGCATGATCGACGCCAATGTCGGTATCGGCGTCGTGCCTTATTCGGCGGCATCGCGCCATGCGAAGAGCATGGACATACGCATGGTCGAGATCAGCGACGAGTGGGCCATCCGCAAGCTGCAGATCTGCATCCGCAGCATGCAGTCGCTGCCGCTGTTTGCGCGCGAACTGGTCGAGCTGCTGGTGGCCGAAGGTGCGGCGATGGCGGCGGCAAATCCGGCCGCAAATCCGGCCGTTGCCGGCGGCACGAAGGCCGCTGCCGAAGTGGTCTGATCTGTGCGGGCGTGCGCCGCGCGCTTGCCGTAATCTTTTTCAAAATCAAGGGCTTGGGGCGCTTAATTCGACCCTAAGCCCTGCTTGCGAAAATCTGAATTGTTCGCCGCGCCGGCATCGGTGAGACTTCATGCAACACATCGACGTCTCACCTTGCCATGGCACCCACCCAAGCTGCGCACCAGGATATCCGCGACGCGATACGCGCGCTGTGCGCCCAATTCCCTGCAGACTATTTTCGTCAGATTGACGAGGAGCGCGGCTATCCGGAAGCCTTCGTCACCGCGCTGACCGAAGCCGGCTGGCTGGCCGCACTGATCCCGGTCGAGTACGGCGGCTCCGGCCTCGGGCTGGTGGAAGCGTCGGTGATCATGGAAGAGATCAACCGTTGCGGCGGTAATTCCGGCGCCTGCCACGGGCAGATGTACAACATGGGCACGCTGCTGCGCCATGGCTCCAAAGTCCAGAAAGAACACTACCTGCCGAGGATTGCGAGCGGCGAACTGCGGCTGCAGTCGATGGGCGTCACCGAGCCCACCACCGGCACCGACACCACGAAGATCAAGACCACTGCGGTAAAGCAGGGCGACCGCTATGTGGTGAACGGGCAGAAGGTCTGGATCTCGCGCGTGCAGCATTCGGACCTGATGATCCTGCTGGCGCGCACCACACCGCTGGCCGAAGTCACGAAAAAATCCGAAGGCATGTCGATCTTCATCGTCGACCTGCGCGATGCGATCGGCCGTGGCCTTGAGGTGCGCCCGATCCGCAACATGGTCAATCACGAGACCAATGAGCTGTTCTTCGAGAACCTCGAGATCCCGGCCGAGAACCTGATCGGCGAAGAGGGCAAGGGCTTCAAGTACATCCTCGATGGCCTGAACGCCGAGCGCGCACTGATCGCGGCCGAATGCATCGGCGATGGCTACTGGTTCATCGACAAGGTCACGCAGTATGCGAAAGAGCGCGTGGTGTTCGGACGGCCGATCGGGCAGAACCAGGGGGTGCAATTCCCGATCGCGAAGGCCTTTGTGAATGTCGAGGCTGCGAGCCTGATGCGTTACAAGGCTTGCGAACTGTTCGACGCCGGCCAGCCCTGCGGTGCCGAAGCCAACATGGCGAAGATGCTGGCTGCCGATGCGTCCTGGGAAGCGGCGAATGCCTGCCTGCAGTTCCACGGCGGCTTCGGCTTCGCCGCCGAGTATGACGTCGAGCGCAAATTCCGCGAAACGCGGCTGTATCAGGTGGCGCCGATCTCGACCAACCTGATCCTGTCGTATGTCGCCGAGCATGTGCTCGGCCTGCCGCGTTCGTTCTGACGCGCCCACAAGCAGCGAGACCGGAACGCTACGGAGCCCATGATGAAAGACACGCTCGCCCCCGGCCAGCAACTGGCGCATTTCGCATCCACGCTGCGCTACGAAGACATTCCCGATGCCGTGCTGCGCCGTGCTGAAGACCTGTTCTTCGACTGGTTCGGCTCGGCGCTGGCCGGCAAGGCCGGCCGTCCGGTGCAGGTGATCGAGGCTTTTGCTCGGGAACAGGGCCCGACCAACGGCAAGGCCGAGGTGCTGATCTCGCGCCGCACCACCTCGCCGCTGTTCGCAGCGCTGGTGAATGGCGCGGCCTCGCATTATGCAGAGCAGGATGACGTACACAATGGGTCCGTATTCCACCCGGCCGCGGTGATCTTCCCGGCGGTGCTGGCGGTCGCGCAAGACCGGGGCCTGTCAGGGCGCGACATGATCGTGGCCGCGATTGCCGGTTACGAGGCCGGCATACGCATCGGCGAATTCCTTGGCCGTTCGCATTACAAGATCTTCCATACCACCGGTACCGTCGGTACGGTTGCGTCGGCGATCGCGGTCGCGCGACTGATCGGACTCGATGCGCGGCAAATGCAGCATGCGATGGGCTCGGCCGGCACGCAGGCCGCCGGTCTGTGGGAATTCCTGCGTGACGCAGCGGATTCCAAGCAACTGCACACCGGCAAGGCGGCCGCCGATGGCCTGACGGCGGCGCTGCTCGCGGAGAAGGGCTTGACCGGCGCGACGCAGATCCTCGAGGGCAAGCAGGGCATGGGTGCCGGCATGTCGCAGTCGCCGAAGCCGGAGGCACTGGTCGACCGCCTCGGCGAGCGCTGGGCCACGATCGAGACCTCGTTCAAGTACCACGCCAGCTGTCGCCACACGCATCCGGCTGCGGATGCCTTGCAGCAGGTGATGCGTGACCACCAGCTGCAGGCCAATGACATCGTCGAAGTGATCACGCAAGTGCACCAGGGCGCGATCGATGTACTCGGCCCGGTGGTCGATCCGAAGACCGTGCATCAGGCGAAGTTTTCAATGGGTACCGTGCTGGCGATGGTGGCATTGCGCGGCGCGGCCGGCGTCAATGAATTCGAGACGCACTTCAAGGATGACGATATCGCCGACTTCCGTGTGCGCGTGAAGATGGTGCTTGATGAAGAAGTCGATGGCGCCTATCCGGCACGCTGGATCGGCAAGCTCATCGTGCATACGCGCGATGGCCGTGTACTGCATGGTCGCGTCGATGAACCCAAGGGTGATCCGGGCAACACGCTGACACGCGCCGAGCTCGAAACCAAGGCCTTGCAACTGGCAGCCTTCGGTCGGGCCGCATCGGAAACGGAAATGCGCGCGGCGTTCAAGCGGCTCTGGAATCTCTGCAACGAACCGAACCTGAACGGCTTGCTGCCGGATTGACGGTTCAAGCGATCAGAACGCGGGTATGGCCAGGGCCGTCATGCGCGTTCGGGTCATGAATGATGATATCGACGTCAACCCCCAGTCGGTTGAGGCAATCCATCATCCTCGCTTCACTGATGCCGCGAAACTGTCCGCGTAACATGCCCGACAGCTTGGGTTGGGGCATGCCGAGAATCGCGGACGCCTGAACCTGGGTAAGTTGTCGCTGCCGAATGATGTCGCTGATCTTTGAAGCCAGACCTGCCTTGACGTGCATTTCCTCGGCATCAGCATATCCGAGATCTTCGTAGACGTTGCCACTGCTCTTGGTGATGTCAGTCATTGGATGCTCCTTTGTGTCGCGCTAGGACCATTTTCAGTCTTTCGTTGACAAGATCCATCTCCTGCTTGGGCGTGGCAACACCACTTTTCGATTTCTTCTGGAAGCAGTGAAGCACGTAAACACTGTTCGCGATTTTCACGGTGTAGACCGCCCGATACGTATCGCCCGCATGGTCTTCGACAACTTCCAGCACGCCTGCGCCGAAAAATCCCCGGAGGGGCTTGGCATGCGCATGCTTCTTTCCTTCTTGCGCAAGGTGTAGCGCATAGCCGAAGGTCTGGATGACCTCGTCTGGCATCGCAAGCAAATCACGTTTGGCAGAGCCCACCCAATACAAGGGCTTCGTGATGGGTGTCATCGGCATGATATACCTAAATGTATATAACTGGCAAGCGAACGTGGGGCCGTGGCTTGGCAAACGTCAGACCCCAGCATGAATGACGGCGCGTAACAGCGAATTCGCGGTGGATCTCAGGCGCCGGGGCTGCTTGCTGATGCCGGTGGATTCGCCGACGAGCGTTGTGAAACGAGCGCCTCGGCGACTATAGGGGTGTGAGGGTGCGTTGAGCTGAGCCACGCATCGCGCATCGCGCGACGGATTGGAAAGAGGGGCTGCTGCGCACCCGATCAGACGCTGAAAACGATGCGCTCGACGAACAGGCCGAGGCCGGTGGCGAGTACTGCCAGCGATACGAAACGCACGATACGTGCCTCGTATCGCGTCGTGCGCAGCCAGGCCAGCAGCGGCACGACAATGACCACCGCGACCAGCTGTCCGGCCTCGACGCCGAGGTTGAAGTTCAGCAGGGACAGTAGCAGGCTGTCCTTCGGCAGGCCGATGTCTTTCAGTACCGACGAGAAGCCGAAGCCGTGCACCAGACCGAACAGGAAGCTGATGGTCCAGCGGCGAGATACCGCATAGCGCGGATACAGGTTTTCGAATGCGACATAGGCAATCGACAGCGCGATCACGGCCTCCACCAGGGTCGATGGCAGCGTGACGATATCGAGCGCCGCAGCGCCCAGTGTCAGGCTGTGCGCGATCGTGAAGGCGGTGATGATCTTCAGCAGTGCAATCAGTCGCCCGCCGCACAGGATCAGCGCCAGCAGGAACAGCAGATGGTCATAGCCGGTCGCGATATGTTCGACGCCGAGCAGGAAGAAACCGGTGGCGCCGGCGGGTGTGTGGGCTGCATCGCCGCTGCCGGTGCCGATGCGGATGGTGGCATCCGGCGCGTCCTTCGCAAACGCATGCGACAGGCTGCCGCCGGTCCAGGTGACGACTGCGATCACATGGTGGGCTTCGCCGACCGCATCGAACGTGCGGTCTTGCAGCACGGCGTTGCGTATCGCTGCAGGGCAGCGAAAGCTGATGTGCAAATCCTTGCCGTCATCCGCAGGGCAAGGCTGGCCATCGGCTGTCAGTGTCAGGTACTGGCGCAACAGGACTGGCAGCGCCGCGGCATCGATGGTCGAGGCCGGGGTCGGTGTGTAGCTGTAGGTGAGCCTGTCGCCGCTAATCGTCGCGCTGGCGAAGCCGGTGGCATCGCCGGCATGCGCCCATGCGCCGGCCGGCACCGCGCAGTACAGCAGCAGTGCTACCAGCCAGCGCTTCATGCGTTGCTGTTGCCCATGGCCTTCATCGCATCGATCAAGTTCAGCAGGTTCCGAATGTGGAAGTCGGGCACGGTGACCACCTCGGCACTGCCGACCGGCAGCAGATAGCGGCTGAAGGTATCGGTGGCGACCGCGCCGATCGCATAGCGCGCCAGCGGCTCGGCTGCCTTCGGGCGGTACACCATCAGGAAAATGTCCGGCCGCGTGACACCGAACTCGTCCTGCTCTGCATTGAGCGGCAGGCTTCGCTCCTTCTGCATGCGGCCAAAGGCGACCATCGCCTGGTCGATCACGGCGGCGGCCTTGGGCTCGGTCTTGTGTTCATGCCCGGCCTGTGCGGCATCATGCATGCCGTGGTAGTACCAGCTGCCCTGGTCATCGCGCTCGAAGCGATGCATGCTGCCCTTGACCATGATTTCGACGATGCCAATGTCGTCGATGTCGACCGGCAGCAGCCGCTTGTCTTCGCGCGCGACCGGCGCATTGATCTCGGTGCTGCGCTGATGCTCGCCGACATAGATTGCTGCGCCCAGCGCAGCGACCACGGCCCAGATGGCCAGCTGGGTGCCGCGTTTCAACGACGCCTCCACCAGACCGCAAAGCCGATCGCCGCCATCAGCAGCGGGATCAGGATGATGGACAACACGAAGGTGGCCTTCATCTGCGTATTGGTCATGCTCACATAGGGCAGGTCGTAGGTGCGGGGTTCGAGGCCGATCAGGTTCTCGCGTGAGGCGAGGAAGTTGACCGCGTTCAGGAACAGCGCGCCATTGCCGAGGATGTGATAGAAGGAGTTGGTCGCGAAATCCGAATCGCCGACGACGACGATGCGCGCTTCCTTGCGCGTGACCTGCCGGCCATCCTCTTCGACCTCTTCGCCACGGATGCGGCGCATCACGGTCTCGGCCGATTCCACCACCTTCGGATTCACACGCGCGGTCGCCATCAGCGTCAGCGGGCCATCCTGCGATTTGCCGGCCACATACTCGACGCGTGCACGGTCGGTGTTGCCGAAGCTCTTTTTCGACGTATTGACCAGCGGGCGGACCGACACACCGGGCACCGGCTCCGCGGTGGGCAGCAGCGGCCGCGCACCCGGGAAGAAGGACAGCGGCAGCTTGTGCGTGATCTCATGCCGGTTGTAGTCGGTGACGGCCGGCGTCGACGGGTCAGCCCAGAAGTGGCTGGCCTGATCGATCGCGATCGTGTCTTGCAGCACGATGCCGAACTTTTTCAGCACACCGTCAAGACCGGTCTTCACGAACGGATCGATCATGAACAACGCATTGCCGCCATTGTCGAGGAAGCTGTCGATCAGCTTCACCTCGCGGTCCAGCAGCGGCGACTGCGGGCCCGCAACGATCAGTACGGCGCACTGGCTGAGGTCGGTGCCGGTGTTCATCAGCGATACCTTCTCGACCACGTAGTTCATCGCTTCGAGGCCGGTGCGCGCCTTCGCCATGCCATGCCGCTCATGCTGCACGAACTTGGTTTCGATGCCATGTGAATGGCCGGCCTCGCCCTCCATATGGTCATGCGACTCCAGGCTGAACGGGTCCGGCTCGCCATGGCCATCGAGGAAACAGGCGAGTTGCTGTTTCGATTGCGTGATGCGCAGGATGCCGTTGGCGATGTCGGTCTCGGTCGGCCCGTTGATGGTCAGCTTGCGGCCTTCACTTTCATAGATCGCGGTGCCGGCGAATTCGACACCGCGCAGCTTGGCTTGTGCCGGGTTCAGCATCGGGTCGAAAAATTCGAGGGTGATCTTGTCATTGTGCGACGCGAACAACTCGTACAGTTCGACCGTCTCGCGCATGCCACGATCGTGGAAGAAGGTGATGTGCACCGGCTTGTCGATGGCCTTCACCATCGTGATGGTTTGCGGCGACAGCGAATACTCATGATTGGCGGTCATGTCCAGCCGCAGCGGGTACAGCGCACTGGCCCATGCCAGCGCCACCAGCAAGGCCAGCACCGACAGGGTGGATGACAGCAGCGCACGCCGGCCGGGGCTGAACATCAGCTTCAGGTCATCGCGCAATGCATACAGCGCGACCGCTGTGATGCCGGTGCCGAGCACGAACAATATCAGTGCCGGCAAGGACGAATTGACCGACAGCGAGTTGGCCACTGCGGATGCCGCCAGCAGTACGATGCCGGCGATCAGCGCCAGCCCGGAACGAAAATTGGCTTCCATGTGCTTGTTCTTTGGATGCAGGTTTAGCGGCGCCACTGCAGGTAGCTTGTATTGAGCGTCAATGCGACGCCAGCCACCACCAGGAAATAGACGATTGCTTCGGAGCGCAGCAAGCCATGTATGAAATCGCCGTAATGCAGCGAGAACGACAGGTGCGCGAACAAATCGCGCAGCAGCACCGACGATTGCAGGGTTTGCAGGAAGCCAATGAACCAGAACAGCAACAGGGTCGGGATCGTGATCAGGGCAGCGACGATCTGGTTTTCGGTCAGCGCGGAAAAGAGCTGACCGATCGCGATGCAGGCCATGCCGAGCAGGATGAAGCCGATGTAGCCCGCAATGATGTTCGGCGTCTGTGGGTTGCCGAACAGGTACAGCGGCACCAGGTTAATGCAGGAGAAGGCGACCATCAGCAGCAGGATGGTGACTGCGCCGAGGTATTTGCCGAGCACGACTTGCCAGGTACGCAGCGGCAGCGTCATCAGCAATTCCATCGTGCGCCCGGTGTACTCACCGGAGAACAGCCGCATCGTCAGCACCGGTGCCAGTACCACGAGCAGGATGCCCATGTTCTGGAAGGTCTGGTCCATGGTGCCGACGCCGGTCAGGAAGATGTTGTAGGTGAAGAAGTAGCCGGTCCCGAGCAGGAACACGGCAATCACGAAATAGGCGATCGGCGAGCGGAAGTAGCTCATGATCTCCTTGTCATACACGGCCTTCACGCCGTTCCACGCGCTCATGCCGGTGCTCCTTCGTTGCGAGTGCTTGTGACGGGTGCATCTGCTGCATCGGGTGCGCCCGCTGTTTCGCTGCCGTGCCCGATATAGCGCAGGAACACGTTCTCCAATGTCGGTTGCCGGCGTTCGAGCTTGTACAGCTCGCCATTCGCGATCAGCGCGCGCGCAATGCGGGCTTCGACGCCATCCACCGCATCGACCTGGCATTCGATCATCTGCAGCTGTTCGCGCGAGGGCAGCGGCTTCACGCTGACGTCACGCACGCCTTCCGTGTCCGCCAGTGCGCGGTGCAGGCGGTCCGGGTCGCCGCTGGCTTCGGCCAGCACCGAGCTGGTGGCTTCGGCCGCTTGCTGCAGCGATGCCGGCGTGCCGGTCGCCAGGATGCGGCCGTGGTTGATGATGGCCACGCGCTGGCAGATCAGCGTGACCTCGGGCAGGATGTGGGTCGACAGCAGCACCGCATGTTTCTGGCCGACCGAACGGATCACTTCGCGTGTTTCCTGAATCTGTCCCGGGTCGAGGCCGGCGGTGGGTTCGTCAAGCAGCAGCACCTCGGGGTCGCCCAGCAACGCCTGCGCGAGGCCGACGCGCTGGCGATAGCCCTTGGACAGCTTGTAGATTTCTTTCTTGGTGACGGCTTCCAGCCGGCACGCGTGGATCACGTAGTCCAGCCGCGATGCTTCGAGCGAACGCGGCACGCCCTTCGCGCGCGCGACGAACTTCAGGTAGGCAGTCACGTCGAGTACGTCGTACAGCGGCGGTTGTTCGGGCAAGTAGCCAATCTTCTGCGCGGCCTGTTCGCGCTCGGTCGCCATGTCATGGCCGGCGACGGTCACGGTGCCGGCGGTCGCGGCGGTGAAGCCGGCGATCATGCGCATCGTGGTGGTCTTGCCGGCGCCATTCGGGCCGAGGAAGCCGACGATCTCGCCGGGCTGAACATCGAGGGATATGTCGTGCAGGATGGTGCGCGAGCCGTAGCGCTTGGTGACGTGGTCGAGTCTGATCATATTGCGGTTGCCAGCGTTATTGTGATGTGTCCGTGCCGCGCTGCATGCCGGCTGTGGCGCGATAAGAAAGCCCCCTGTAGCAGGGGGCTTTCCGTGCACGGATGCTGTCGCTGCGTTACTTGTGCCAGCGGTCGCCCATTTTTGCGAACTGGTTTGCGTCATGCGACATCAGGATCTGCGCGCCTTCGAGGTCGCGCATCATCTTGATGCGGTTCACCGATTCGCTGTAGGCCTGCACGCTGAAGTTCAGGCCGGCCACATAGCCGTCCAGGTTCTCCTGCATCCAGACCGCATCCTGGGTCAGGATCACGGTGCCCATCTTCGGCAACTTGACCTTGATCGACTGGTGACCGATGGTGTGGCCCGGGGTCGGGAAAATCTTGACCGTGCCGTCGCCGAACAGGTCGTATTCGCCATCGAGCTCCAGATAGTTGAATTCACGCGCAGCGGCGATGTCGGCCATCACGAAGGTGCCATTCGGTGCACGGCCCTGGAATTTCTCCGGCCACCAGCCCTGGTACAGCTCTTTCTTCTGCACCACGTGGATCGCCTTCGGGAACATGCCCATGTTGCCGGCGTGATCGAGGTGGGTGTGCGACGTGATCAGCACCTTCACGTCGTCGGTCTTGTAGCCCAGCTTCTTGAGCTGCATGTCGATCACGTCATTGCGGCTCTGGTTCGGGCGCAGGAAGTCGCACAGGCCGGCAGCCCAGTACTTCTTGCAGTTGTCCATGCTGTCGGAGATCGCGACGTTGTTGCCGGTGTCAAAGACGACCAGGCCTTTCGGATGCTTCAGGATCCACATCGAGACCGGAATCGTGATCTGCTTGGCCTCGGGGAAAGTGGGGATCAGGCCCTGGATATTGAACGGACCGAACGTACCGCTCGTCGCCCAATACAGTTCCTGCGATTGCGCCGTCGGTGCTGTGCTGATGCACAGCGCCGCCAGCAGGGATGCCAACAGACCGGTCTTCTTCATGCGTCTCCTCCGTGGTGGATGTTCTTGTGAGCCTTCCGGCCTCAGCCACTCTTCAGCCGCTTACCGGAATTCCAGCGCTGCCTCTACTGCGGTTCTGCATTGCGATGTTGCCGTCAACTTGGCCGCCATGAGCGACAGCGACGTGTTGATCTTTGGGCATGTTGCATTTCACTTTTTTTCCTGTCAACACCCGGTTACCATGCGCAGGCAGGCTGCGAGCACGTGCGAAGGCCGATTTTCCGCGTTATGTTGCAGTGCGATGCAGGTGCAATGCCATAGGGAAGAACGAACTTGCGCGCATGAAATTGCTGCAGTCCACGATCGCCGAAACCGGATGACGTGAAATCAGGGCGAAGCTTTCGTATTTTAAAAATGGGCTCTTAAACAAAGCCATCTTGCCGTCCGGAACGCCGTCATTCAGACTGCGGGCGACGTGCAAAAATATAATGACAATAGCAACAATCACGGCCCCCACCGGCCTAGCTGCAGGAGATACCCGATGAAGCTGCATTCCGTTGCCCGCCTGCTGGCCGGCGCTACCGCTGTATTTGCGATGGCCGGCGCCTTTGCGCAAGCCAAGCCGGCCGAGCTGAAGGTCGGCATTACCACGTTCCTGACCGGGCCGGCCTCGGTGTTCGGCATCCCGGCCAAGGCCGCCGCCGAACTCTATATCGAACAGTTGAATGCCGCCGGCGGCATCAATGGCGTGAAGATCACGCCCAACTTCATTGATGAAGGCGTCGGCGCCGACAAATTGCTGTCCGAGTACCGCCGCGTGGTGCAGGAGAGCGATACCAAGGTGATGCTGGCCGCGATCTCCAGCGGCAACTGCAACATCATTGCGCCGGTGGCCGAAGACCTGAAGGTCTTGAATATCATGTGGGATTGCGGCACCGAGAAGGTGCTGGAAGACCGGCGCTTCAAGTACGTGGTGCGCACCCAGGCCAATGCCACCACCGAGATGGTCGCCAGCGTGCTGTATCTGCTGAAGCACAAGCCCGACATCAAGTCGATCGCGGTGATGAACCAGGACTATGCGTGGGGTCGCGATTCCTGGGAGCTGTTCCGCAATACGCTGCTGGCATTGAAGCCGGACGTGAAGATCACTGCCGAGCTGTTCCCGAAATTCGGTGCTACCGATTACTCGACCGAGATCAGCCGCCTGCAGGCGCTGCGTCCCGAAGTGATCCTGTCCACCGCCTGGGGCGGTGATCTCGATACCTTCGTGCGCCAGGCCGCGCAGCGTGGCTTGTTCCGCCAGTCGCTGTTCGTGCTGCCGCTGGCCGAGAGCTCGCTTGAGCGCCTCGGTACCACGCTGCCGGATGGCGTGATCGTCGGCGCACGTGGCGACCATTACTTCCTGCATCCGGAAAACCTGAACAACGCGAAGCTGAATGGTTTCGTGAAGAAGTTCAAGGACAAGACCGGCAGCTACCCGATCTACTCGGTCTATCACATGATCCAGGGCATCGACGGCCTGGTGGCGGGGTACCAGAAGGCGATCAAGGCCAACAAGGGCCAGTGGCCCAGCACCGAGCAGGTGGCAGAGGCGATGAAAGGCCTGGAGTTCAAGGGCCTGACCAATACGGTGAAGCTGCGCGAAGACGGCCAGGGACTGGAAGACCAGTTGCTGGGCGTGACGAAGAAGGTCGCCGGCTACAACTTCCCGACGCTGGAAAAGATCGCGATCTATCCGGCCGAGCTGATCACCACGCCGGTCGGCCAGAAGTCGCCCGACTGGGTGAAGACGGTCAAGCCTGAGCTGATCAACAGCGCGCGTATCCGTCGCTTCTGATCGCAACCGCTAATGCCGCGCCTTGCACGGCCACGGCTGAAGCAGCATGTCCTTCGGTCAAGCAAAGTCGCTGGATCCCGGCCTGCGCCGGGATGACGTTCCAAGGCAGGTAGCGTCCGATACGTCGTCCCGGCGTAAGGTGCAGCCGGGGTTTCAGGTCGCATGCGACCTGCCGGTGGAACGGCCTCGGCTTGGAAGCCGAGGCGCGCCCTGCAAGGGGGGATCCAGTGTCTTTCGGCGCATTCGCGCAAGTGTCGCGCCGGCTTGTTACGCGCCTTTTTGTCTAGTCAGACTTTAACGTCCCTCGAAAGCAGCAAATGTCGCAAGACCTTTACATACTCGCGGTACTGGACGGCTTGTCCTACGCCGCCTTGCTCTTCCTCGTCGCACTCGGCATGACGCTGGTGTTCGGCGTGATGAACATCATCAACATGGCGCATGGCAGCTTCTATGCGCTTGGCGGCTACATGGCGGCCAGCCTCGGCATCTGGGCCGGTTCGCTCGGGGCTTCACCGGTGTGGTCACTGCTGATCCTGCCGCTGGCGGCGGTGATTGTCGGCGTCGTTTTCGGCACGCTGATGGAAACCGCACTGATGCAGCGCATCTACACCAAGGATCCGATACTGCAATTGCTGGTCACGTTCTCGGCCTTCATGATCTTCGAAGACCTGCAACGCATGATCTGGGGCGGTCAGCCTTACTTCGTGTCCGAGATCGTCAATTACCTCGGCACCGCCGATGTGCTCGGCATTACCTACACCCGCTACCAGTTGCTGGTGCTGCCCGGCGTGGCGATTGCGGTGTTCATTGCGCTGCGCAGCTTCCTGAAGTACAGCTCGGTCGGCCGTCAGATCGTCGCGGTGTCGCATAACCGCGAGGTGTCGACGGCGCTCGGCATCAACGTCAAGCGCGTATCGCTGCTGACCTTTGTGGTGGGCTCCATCCTCGGCGCGCTGGCCGGTGCACTGGCATCGCCCACCGTATCCTGGGTGCCGGGTATCGGCGGCGAGATGATCGTGCTGTCGTTTGCGGTGGTGGCCACGGCCGGCCTCGGCCAGATCGAAGGCGCGCTGGTGGCGGCGGTGCTGATCGGCCTCGCACGCTCGTTCACGGTTTACCTGTTCCCCGAAATGGAAGTGCTGGTGCCGTTCCTGATCATGGTGCTGGTGCTGCTGTTCCGTCCGCAGGGCCTGTTCTCGGTCGCACAGGCGAGGAGGGTCTGATGGCACGCGCAAGAATCGTCGTCATCGTGCTCGCGCTGGCCGCATTGTTGCTGCCGGTCGCGCTGCCCTGGCTGAAAACCCCGCTGATTCTCGGTACCGCGTTCGGCATTGCCGCGCTCGGTATCTCGATCCTGATCATCTCCGGCCAGATCTCGTTCGGCCATGCGCTGTATGTGTGCGCCGGCGGTTACGCGGTGGCCTTTGTGTCGCGTGCGTATCCGCAGCTCGACAGCGTGATTCTGCTCGCCGTCGGCGCTGTCACCGGCCTGGTGGCAGGCGGCGTGATCGGCTCCTTCGTGGTTCGTTATCGCGGCATCTTCTTCGGCATGCTGAACCTGGCGTTGTCGATGGTGCTGTTTGCGGCGCTGGGCAAATTCTTCACGCTGACCGGCGGCACCGATGGCTTGCGGCTCGAGCGAGCGCCTTTCTTCGGCGTGGCGATGAGCCGCGACAGCTTCGAGAGCGTGCTGCTGGTGGTCGGCGTGCTGCTGGCGCTGGCGCTGGGTTGGGGCGTGAAGCGTTACCTCGCTTCCGTTGCCGGCCAGGCGCTGGCGGCAGTGAAGACCAATGAAACCCGCCTCGAATACGTCGGCATCTCGGCCTGGCAGACGATGTGGATAGGTTATGTGATCTCGGCCACGCTGTGCGGCCTGTCTGGCGCGATCTTCGCGATTGCACAGGGTCTGGTGACGCCGGAGATGGGCTACTGGGTACGCTCGGGCGAGATCGTGTTTGTCGCCATCCTCGGCGGTGTCGGTCATCCGGTGGGGGCCTTCATCGGTGCAGCCATTTTTGAATTCGTGAAGCTGTTCGCCGCCGCCTACCTGACCGGCGCATGGCAGATGGTGCTGGGCCTGGTGCTGATTGCGATGGTGTTCCTCGCGCCGCGCGGATTGTCGGCCTTGCTCGAACCGAAGAAACAGCAACCAAATTCCGTCAAGCGAGGTGAAGCATGAGCGCCTTGCTCGAAACCCGCGACCTGCAACTCGCGTTCGGCGCCGTGGTGGTGGCCGACCATATCGATTTCACGCTGGAGGTTGGCGAACGACTGGCCGTGATCGGCCAGAACGGCGCCGGCAAGACCACCTTCATCAACATCTGCACCGGGCTGATCCGGCCACAGGCGGGCCAGGTTTTCTTCGAAGGCCGCGAGGTCACGAGGCTGGCGCCGCGCGAGATTGCGCTGCGCGGCATGGTGCGCTCGTTCCAGTTGCCGCAGCTGTTCTCCGAGCATACGGTGCGCGACTGCGTACGCATCGCCGCTGCCGGCAAGCGCGGCAGCCTGGGCATCTGGACCGCGCTGCATGAGGCGGTGCCCGCGTCTCAGGTGGACCCTGTGCTGGACATGGTGGGCCTGCTGCCGCGTGCCGATGAAATCGCCGGCTCGCTGCCCGAGGGCCAGCGCAAGCTGCTCGACATTGCGATGGCGCTGGTGCTGCAGCCGCGCCTGCTGATTCTTGACGAGCCGACCTCGGGTGTCTCGACCGACGAAAAGCACGGGCTGATGAAGACCATCATGCATGCGCTCGACGAGCAAAAGGTCACGGCGATCTTCGTCGAGCATGACGTTGACATCGTGTCGCAGTATGCGACGCGCGTCGCTGCATGGATCGCCGGCCGCGTGGCCGCCGACGGCAAGCCGGCCGAGGTGCTGGCGAACCCGGAGATCCGCAAGAACGTGATCGGGGAATGACATGCTGAAGATCGACAACTTCAGCGCCAGCATCGCCGGTATCACCGTCTTGCGCGGCATCACGACAGAATTCAAGGCGGGCCAGCTGCTGGCCGTGGTGGGCCGCAATGGCGCAGGCAAGACCACGCTGCTGCGCGCCATCATGGGCTTGCTGCCGGTCGCGTCGGGCACGATCACGATGGTGGGTGATGCACTGACCCGCATACCGGGCCATTTGCGCAGCCGCTATGGCATCGGCTATGCGCCGGAAGAACGCGTGATGTTCCCGACCTTTACCGTCGAAGACAACCTTCGCCTGCCTTGTCAGGTGCTGGGCCTGTCGGCCGCAGAAACGGACCAGCGCCTCGCGCGCGTGCTGGACGTGGTGCCGCAGCTGCAAGAGATGCTGGGTCGCTCCGGCGCTGCCTTGTCGGGCGGGCAAGGCAAGATGGCGGCGCTCGGCCGCGCACTAATGGTCGGCACCCGGCTGGTATTGCTCGATGAACCCTTCCAGGGACTGGCGCCGGTGCTGGCCGTGCAATACGCCGAATCGCTGCGCAAGCTGCACCAGGTCGCACCCGAGCTGTGCATTGTCGTCACCGAGTCCAACCGCAGCCTGCTGCGCGATCTGCCGGATGCGACGCTGACGCTGGAGCGCGGCGAACTGGTGCCCGGCGAATAACGGAGAATCCCATGGCAACTCTGCTGATCAATGGTCAATGGCGCGCGGCGTCGGATGGCCAGACCATTCCCGTCCTCAATCCCTGTGACGGGCAGGCGTTCACAACGATCGCCCGTGGCACCGCAGCCGACATCGACGCCGCCGTCAAGGCAGCGCAGGGTGCGCTCGATGGCGCGTGGGGCCGCATGAGCGCCACCGAGCGCGGCCGCATCCTGATGAAGTTCGGTGAATTGATCGTGAAGCATGCAGAAGCGATCGCGCAGATCGAGGCACGCGATACCGGCAAGCCGATGACGGTGGCCCGTAATGACATCATCGCGGTGGCACGTTATTTCGAGTACTACGGCAGTGCCGCCGACAAGATCCACGGCGAGCAGATTCCTTACCTCAACGGCTACAACGTGCAGGTGGTGCGTGTGCCGCATGGCGTGACGGCGCACATCATTCCGTGGAACTACCCGGCGCAGATGTTTGGCCGCACGCTGGCACCCGCACTGGCGATGGGCAATGCCTGCGTGCTGAAGCCATCCGAGGATGCCTGCCTGTCCGGCATCAAACTGGCTGAATTGCTGATGGAAGCGGGGCTGCCGGCGGGTGCATTGAATGTTGTCACCGGCTATGGCTACGAAGCGGGCGCAGCGCTGACGGCGCATCCGGGCATCAATTTCGCGACCTTTACCGGCTCGCCCGAAGTCGGCGTGATGGTGCAGGAAGCGACCGCGAAGAACGCGGTGCCCTGCGTGCTGGAGCTGGGCGGCAAATCGCCGCAGATCGTGTTCAATGATGTCGATGTCGACAAGGCCGTGCCCATCATCGTGAAGGCCATCACGCAGAATGCCGGCCAGACTTGTTCGGCCGGCAGCCGCCTGCTGGTGCAGCAGGATATCTACGACAGTTTCCTGCAGCGCGTCGCCGACGCGTTCGCGAAGGTGAAAGTCGGCACGCCCGAGCAAGACTTGGACTGCGGCCCCATCGTCAACAAGAAACAGTTCGAGCGCGTGAACGGATTCATCGAGCATGCCATCGCAACCGGCGTACCCTTGCTCGCGCGCGGGTCGCTGGCCGAGGGATTGTCAAAGGACGGCTATTTCGTTGCGCCGGCCCTGTTCGGCGCGGTGCCGCGCGATCACAGATTGGCTTGTCAGGAAGTGTTCGGCCCGGTGCTGGCCGCGATGCCCTTTACCGATGAAGACGACGCGATTCGTCTGGCCAACGCGTCCGAGTATGGATTGGTGTCCGGCGTGTGGACCGAGAACGGTGGACGGCAGCAAAGAATGGCGGCGAAGCTGCACACCGGTCAGGTGTTCATCAACTGCTATGGCGCAGGCGGCGGTGTCGAGCTGCCGTTCGGTGGCATGAAGCGCAGCGGACATGGGCGCGAGAAGGGCTTTCTTGCGCTGGAAGAGTTCAGTACGACCAAGACGGTCGTGCTGCATCACGGATAATGGAAAGCGAAGCATCAAAGGCAAAGACACTGGATGCCGGCCTGCGCCGGCATGACGATCGGCGGATGCCGGCTCACGTGCTTGTCATCCTGGCGCAAGCAGGAATGACGGAGTGAACCATGGCAAGCCGTTCCGCCATCATCCCGACGCAGGCCGGGATCCAGTGACGTTCAACACTCAGAAGGAGCAAACATGGGCCAACTACAAGGCAAGGTCGCGATCATCACCGGCGCGGGCAGCGGTTTCGGCGAGGGTATGGCCGAGGCCTACATCCGCGAAGGCGCGAAGGTCATCATCGCCGACCTGAATGCGGAAGCCGGCGAGCGCGTCGCGCAAAAGCTCGGTGCGAATGCGAAAGCGGTAGCGACCGATGTCGCGAATGGCGATTCGGTGAACGCGATGGTGAAAGCCTGCGTCGATGCGTTCGGCGTGCCGGACATCGTGATCAACAACGCCGGCACCACGCACAAGAACCAGCCGATGCTGAACGTCGATGAAAAGACCTTCGACCGTGTGTTCAACGTGAATGTGAAGTCGATCTACTTCATGGCGCATGCGGTGGTGCCACTGATGCGCGAACGCGGCAAGGGCGGCGTGATCATCAATGTCGGCTCCACCGCCGGCATCCGTCCGCGTCCGGGTCTGTCGTGGTACAACGGCTCCAAGGGCGCGGTGAACCTGCTGTCGCGCGCGATGGCGGTCGAGCTGGCGCCGGACAATATCCGCGTGAATGCGCTGTGCCCGGTGATGGGCGCGACCGGCTTGCTGGGCGATTTCATGGGCATCCCCGACACCCCGGAAAACCGTGCGAAGTTCATTGCGACGATCCCGCTGGGCCGCCTGTGCGAGCCGAAGGACATGGCCGCTGCAGCAGTGTTCCTCGGCACCGATGCCGCCGAGTTCCTGACCGGTCTGGAAATGCCGGTGGATGGCGGCCGTACCATCTGATTTTTTCCCACGGAGACCCGCATGAAGACCCGCGCCGCCGTACTGCATACGCTCGACAAGACTGCCCCTTTCGCTGACAGCAAGCCGCTGGTGATCGAAGAGATCGCGCTCGATGCGCCGGGCGAGGGCGAGGTGCTGGTCAAGGTGACGGCGGCCGGGCTTTGCCACTCGGATTTGTCGGTGATTACCGGCGTGCGGCCACGGCCGGTGCCGATGGCACTGGGCCATGAAGCATCGGCCACGGTGGTGCAGACCGGCCCCGGCGTCCCGGACCTGAAGCCCGGCGACCGCGTGGTGCTGGTGTTCGTGCCCAGCTGTGGTCACTGCCTGCCATGCCAGGAAGGCCGGCCGGCCTTGTGCGAGCCGGGTGCGGAAGCGAACGGCAAGGGCACGCTGCTGTCCGGCGAGCGCCGCCTGCATCTGGGGCCGCAAGCCGTGAACCATCATGTGGGCGTATCCGCGTTTGCCGAACATGCGGTGGTGTCGCGCCGCTCGTGCGTGAAGATCGAGCAGGACATTGACCCGGTCGAGGCTGCGCTGTTCGGCTGCGCGGTGCTGACCGGCGTGGGCGCGGTGGTCAACACCGCGAAAGTGCAACCGGGCCAGAGCGCCGCAGTGGTTGGCCTGGGCGGTGTCGGCATGTGTGCGCTGCTGGGCGCGGTGGCATCCGGCGCGACCGACGTGGTGGCGATCGATCTGCATGACAGCAAGCTGGCGATGGCGAAGCAGCTGGGTGCGACCTTCACCGTCAATGCCCGCGATCCGGATGCGATCGCAAAGGTGAAGGAGGCGACCAAAGGCGGCGTCGATTTCGCGTTCGAGATGGCCGGCGTCACGCAGGCGATGGAGCTGTCATACCGGATCACGCGCCGTGGCGGCACCACGGTCACCGCCAGCCTGCCGCATCCGCAGCACAACTGGGCGCTGCAGCAGGTGAGTCTGGTCGCCGAAGAGCGTACCGTGAAGGGCAGTTACATCGGCTCCTGCGTGCCGGCGCGCGATGTGCCGCGCTACATCGGCCTCTACCTCGCCGGCAAACTGCCGATCGACAAGCTGATGGGTGAGCGCATGACCCTCGACGACATCAACCGCGGTTTCGACCGGCTGGACGCGGGCGAGAGCATGCGCGACCTGGTGGTCTTCTGAAAATTCATCGCGATTCGCCGTGACGATCAATGACACGCGGTCCCGGCCTGCGCCGGGACAATGCGTGCATCGTCCACGGCACGGTACGCGTGATCACGGCACCGGCCAAGGCAGGCGGCCGTGACTTGCGACATCGCTGTTCACTGATTGTCCTGCACCGGCTCGATGACGGGCTTGGGCTTGCCTTGCGCATCGGACAGCCGGTATTTGGTGCGCCGGTCGCCCATCAGGTCACGCAGATCGCGGATGCTCATCTGCGTCACCTCGTGCATACGGATCAGCAATGACGCACCTACCGGCAAGGTGCGGTGCCGTATCTTGCTGATCACCGGTGGCGCGACTTCGAGCGCGCGCGACAACGCGGCGTCATTCTTCAGTTTCATCTTGTCACGCAGCGTGTCGAGCAAGTGATTCGGGTTGTAGGTCTCTTGCGATGACAGCGCATGGGGCTGCTGCGCCTTGCCGTGCGCATGATGCTGGTGGTGTTCCATCGAAAATCTCCTGTGACGGTCTCCCGCGCTTGCGCAGGATTGCGCAAGCTTGAGTAATCGACATGACCTGCCCGGGATGGAACAAGTTCCCCGCCAACATCGCTGATACGCATTTCTCATCGCTCGCGCAACACGCGGGGAACCTTACCAGTAGCCGAATCTCAATCCAGGGTTGAGCGCCATCTGCATCTGCGCCATCTGCAGGTGGGCGGGCAACAGGGTTGCATACGGATCCGGTGCGGGCATCAGGCTGCCGAGATGGCTGCCGAATTGACCACCGAATTGCCCACCAAGTGGGCTGCCGGTGCTGCCCATCCCTCCGAGACCGCCCATCGTTCCCATGCTGCTCATGCCCGCCATGCCGCCCACGCTTCCTGCCGCCCCCGGGTGGCCGATGGTCCCCAGCGACGCCAGTGCCGGCTGTCCCACGCTCATGCCCATCGCCTGCGCCAGCCCCACGGCGCGTGGTGCATCGGGCAAGCCGAAGCCGGTGCGGCGCGGATCACCGAGCATCAGCGGCTGGCACGACATCTTGATGATCTGGAACAGCCGCTCCACGCGTTCTGCGCTGCGTATCCGCCATGCGCTGCGGAATTCGGGATGATGCGCAAGCACCAGCGCGGCCAGTCCGGTCACATGCGGCGCGGCCATCGAGGTGCCGTCCCAGGCGGCGAAATTATTGTCCGGTACTGACGAGGTGATCGCGACGCCCGGTGCACAGACCGCGATCTCCGGACCATGGCAACTGAAGCGCGCGGAGAAGAAGCCATTCACATCGACCTGCGCCGTCATGGTTTGCGTGTGATAGCTGTCGCCGGGGAATTCATTGATGCGGCCGATGGCGGCGACGGTCAGCACATTCGGTGAGGACCCCGGATACTGCACCGGCCCACCCGAGTTTCCTGCGGCGACGATGCATGCAATGCCAGCCTGCTTCGCGCGCACGATCTGCTGTTCCAGTGCCTCGGATACTTGTGCACCGCCGAGGCTGAGGTTGACCACATCGATTTGTTTTTCGATGCAGTATTCGAGCGCCTCGATCAACTGGCTGATCTGGCCACCGGGGAACAGCTTGCATGCATGGATCTCGGCATCGGGCGCAAAGCCGCGAATGCCGGTGGCTGAATCCAGCCCGGCAATGACGCCGGTGCAATGCGATCCATGGGCGATGTTGTCCACGGTCCAGGTGCTGGTATCACGCGCCTTGTTCACGATGTCATAGCCATGACTGACTTGCACCAGGTCTGCATGGGAGGTCGCGCAGCCGGAATCGATGACTGCAATCCGTATGCGCTGCCCGCGGTAAGTCGGCGGCAGCTGATCGACCCGCATCGCGCGCTGGCCCCAGGTCAGCATTTGCTGTTGCGGGAAGTGTTTCAGCGTCGGCCATTCCGACAACGGGCGTAGCGCGATGATGTTCACTTCGCTGTCGCTGATGTCCGGCTGTTCCTGCCAGTAGCTCCAGTAGTCTGCGCGTGGCTTCACATACACCTGCCTTACGCTGGCGGCAGTCTCGCCGTACAGCACGAGCTTGACGCGGCCGCCGGCGTCGGTGACGCCTTGCGCCGGCAGCAGGCTGCCGAACAGATAGACTTCGGCGCCGACCACGGGCTTGCCCCCTTCGCCGGTGACCTGAAAGTCGGCCGTAAAGGCGGCACCGGCCAGCGGCAGGTTGCAGGTGACCATCGGCGGTTGCGCATAGTTCGCATCCAGCAGCTGCAGCGACTGATCCCGCTCGACGATCAACTGGCCTTGCGCCTGCAGCGCAAGGGCGCGTGCCTTGTCGTCATTCATCAAGGCCACCAGCACGCCGCCCTCCTGCAGGCCGGTGCCCAGCGCGCCAACGGCTTGGCGTGGCGAGATCTTGTCGATGACATCGATGTCGGGCGCGTCGCGCAACGCCTGCTCGATGACAGAGAAGCTTAGCGGCGCAATGCCCATCATCTGCAGCCCGCTGTTCATGCGCGGTGCGACCAGGAACTGGCTCTTGCGCTGACCGATGTTGCGCGCGCGTGCGCTGCCGCTTTCGCGCCCGGTGCCACTTTCACGTCCGGACTCACGTCCGGATTCGCGTCCGGTGTCGCGCGTCGCGGGCGCATCGCTTGGGCTGGTGCTGGCCGGTGCCGGTGAATCAGGTTTGTTTGCCATGGGATTCCTTTCCGGGACTGCGTGTCCGTGGGTGGGGTGTCAATGTGTCCAGGGTGTCGATGCTCAGGGTGTCGATGGTCGGGGCATCACCGGCCTCAGCCGTCGCTGAACATGGACAGTGGTTGGTCGGGCTCGATCCTGATGTCGCCGCCGGCAGCAAAGCGCCGTGACAGCTGCGCTGCCATGTCATGCGCCATGTCGTAGACGGCGGTGTGCGGCGCGTGTGCGGGGCCGATGGTGTGCAGCAGCCGCATGCCGGGCAGGGCGCCGGCCTCGGCGATGAAGCTGGCCAGCCGCACACTGTCAGCGCTGCTGACCAGATAGCGGCCCCGGCCGGGCCCTCCCTGAATAATGGGCACGTGTCAGTGCAAGGTCTGTTGGCCTGGCTGATAGCCTTGCTGGCCTTGCGCACCATAGCCCTGACCGTAGCCCTGACCATAAGATTGGCCATAGGTTTGCCCGTAGGGCTGCTGTTGCTGCGCGGCGGCCTGCTGTTGTGCGAGCTGCTGCGCGTAGGCGAGCTGCATCGGATCCATCTGGAACGGCAGCATCCGGCCCAGCTGGCTGGCGACACCGCCGATCTGGCTGCCCAATCCGGATTGACCGAAGAGGCCGCCGAT
>JACCDN010908628.1_pt1 | contig 25840 bp, 24 predicted proteins | sample 7441691 | NCBI WGS metagenome assembly JACCDN01 (sample SAMN15323439, study PRJNA562643) | freshwater metagenome | isolation source: river surface water | place: USA:Blue River Watershed | collected 2017-08-16 | reverse complement strand
GCCACTCCACCGTCTGTACTTAGGTGCTAGAGAGCGGATGACGAGACTCGAACTCGCGACCCCAACCTTGGCAAGGTTGTGCGCTACCAACTGCGCTACATCCGCACGCTCTGTGAACAGAACTAGACGATTATGCCACAAAAATCATTGCTTTGTGAAATCTTGAAGAAGTTGTCTTAGCTATCGCTTCCAACGCGGGTCATCCACGTGATAAGCCAGCTGGCCATGCTGGATTGGATCAATACCAGCTTCTTCGTCAACGGATTGAACTCTGAAACCGATAGTTTTCTCAATGCCGTAGGCGATGAGCCATGCCATAACGAAGCTGTAGAGACCAACCGTTAGAACGCCAATTGCCTGGGCGATAAGTTGGTCTGCACCATGGCCAAAGAACAAGCCAACTCCGCGCCCAAATAGTCCAATAAAGAGTGTGCCAACCAAACCACCCACCAGGTGGATACCGACAACATCAAGTGAATCATCGAATCCCAAAGCGAACTTGAGCTCAATTGCCCAGGCGCAAACTACGCCGACGACCAAGCCAAGCACAATCGCCCAAACAGGATCCAAAAACGCGCAGCTGGGAGTAATGGCCACGGCTCCCGCAACTGCGCCAGAGGCTATGCCAACTGCGGTGGGCTTGCCGGTTGTAATTCTTTCGAACGCCGCCCAGCTGAGCATTGCAGCTGCTGGTGCAATCAAAGTGTTCAAGAATGCCAGTGATGCAACCCCGTCGGCGGCCAATTCGCTGCCGGCATTGAAAGCAAACCAGCCAAACCAAAGGATTCCTGCTCCAATCAGAGTGAGCGGAACATTGTGAGGCGCATACATACCCTTGCGGAAACCAAAACGCTTACCAAGGACAAGAGCAACCGCCAAAGCGGCAGCTCCGGACCCCACCTCCACAACAGTGCCACCGGCGAAGTCCAAAAGACCGACATCCTTCACTAGCCATCCACCGTCGATGATCACACCTGCGTCATCAAGGGTGAAGTTGAAGACCCAGCCCGCAATTGGAAAGTAAACCAAGCTTGCCCAAAGGGCGGCAAAGACCATCCACGAGCCGAATCTGGCACGGTCAGCGATTGCTCCGGAGATAAGTGCAACGGTGATTACAGCAAAGGTTCCCTGGAATGCCGCAAACACTAAGTCGAAGCTCATTCGCTCATTCAGAAACTCGTTCAAAAACAGATTGTTCAAATCAATTCCCAGCACGCCGTCTATCCCGACGTAGCCGGCGGCCCCAGCACCCGAGAACGCCATGGCGTATCCGTATGCAATCCAAAGTATGGAGACCAAGGCTAAGGCCCCGAAGGACATCATCATCATCGAGACAACTGACGACGCTCGAACGAGACCGCCATAGAAGAAAGCAAGTCCAGGAGTCATAAACAGCACCATCGCGATGCAGGTGATTAGGAAATAAATCTGATCGTTTTGCATTGTTGCCTTTCACGCAAATACTCCCCCGGCCAAGCCGAGGGAGTATTTGAGCTGTTTAGTTAATCCTTGTCATTTCCAAAGCTGTATGCAAGTTCACCATGCACTACGGTGTCGATGCCTGCAATTTCGTCTTCGGCTTTGACTCTAAAGCCGATGGTCTTTTCAATCGCGTAACCGATAATCAGCGCCATTACGAAGCTGTAAACCAAAACCGCAATCGAACCAAGGGCCTGAATTCCGAGCTGTTCGAACCCGTATCCAAAAGCAAGGCCAACCCCATTGCCAAAGACACCGATCCACAAGGTTCCGATCAGGCCGCCAACTAGGTGGATGCCGACCACGTCTAGCGAGTCATCGAAACCTAAGCTGAACTTTAGGTCGATGGCAAGTGCGCAAGCGACACCGGCAACCAAACCTAGGACAATTGCCCAGATTGGGTCAACCGATGCACACGCGGGAGTGATTGCCACTAAACCTGCAACTACTCCGGAAGCTGCACCAACGCTGGTTCCTTTACCGTGCTTGATCTTCTCTACTGAGATCCAGCCCAACATTGCGGCTGCTGGAGCTGCGATTGTGTTGATGAAGGCGACAGTCGCAACGCCATCGGCGGCAAGTTCGCTTCCTGCGTTGAAGCCAAACCAGCCAAACCAAAGGAGTGCTGCGCCGATTAGGGTCAATGGAACGTTGTGAGGCTGCATGATTCCCTTAGAGAATCCAAAGCGCTTACCCAGAACGATGGCTAGAGCCAAGGCTGCAGCTCCGGCATTAATGTGAACCGCAGTTCCACCAGCGAAGTCAATTGCGCCGAGTTTGTCGACAATCCAACCGCCCTGATCTGATGGGATGAAGTTGAATACCCAACCGGCTACTGGGAAGTAGACCAAAGTGGCCCAAAGGCCGGCAAAAACCATCCATGCACCGAACTTCGCACGGTCAGCAACCGCTCCTGAGATAAGAGCAACGGTGATGATTGCAAAGGTAGCCTGGAACGATACAAACGCTAGTTCAGGGAAAGCTCCCACAGGCGCTGCCGCCTCGGCTACCTGAGCAGTAAGCCCCAGAGCATTAGTGTCGATTCCAATTAGGTGCGGAATGCCGACCCAGCCAGCGTCATCGACGTCCGCAAAGGTAATTGCGTAGCCGTAAAGTACCCACAGCACTGCAACCAGGCCCAGAGAGCCAAATGAGAGCATCATCATGCTGACAACGCTCTTTGCCTTAACTAGGCCTCCATAGAAGAATGCTAGGCCCGGTGTCATCAGTAGCACGAATGCTGCTGAGAACAGGACGAACGCGGTGTTTCCCTGATCCATAGTCTTACCCTCTCGTAAAGTTAGACGAGTCAGAAATAGAACTCGTTGACACAGTCTTCAAGGCGAAAGTTTCGAAATACTGCGTAGTTTTGTTTCCGGTTTGTAAACGATGGAGGCCAAAATGAAAAGTGACCGCTCAGCTGCGCTAGCCCTAATGGCTGCAGCCATCGCCGGTCTGATTCTCGCGAACTCGGCCTTCGGACCCGCTCTGCTCGATTTCAAGCAGCTCTACCTGGGGCCAGAATCTTTGGGCCTCAAGCTCAGTATTGAACACTGGGTGTCCGACCTACTCCTAGCAGTTTTTTTTCTGGTTGCTGGTCTAGAGCTGAAACACGAACTTCGAATCGGGGTACTTTCCAAACCGGCCACTGCAATGGTTCCAATTGTTGCCGCTGTTGGTGGTGTCATCGTCCCGGCATTGATCTACCTTGCATTTAATGCCGGTAGTGACGCGATTCGTGGTTGGCCGATTCCAACCGCTACAGACATTGCGTTTGCACTCGGTGTACTGGCCATTTTCGGACGCGGGCTTCCGAGGCAAGCCAGAATCTTTTTGCTCGCCCTAGCAATCTTTGATGACCTGGTTGCGATTTTGATTATCGCCGTCTTCTTTACCTCAGACCTCGAACCAAGCTGGCTCTTGGCTGCGGTTGCTGTCGCTGTGGTTCATAGCTTTCTAGAGAAAGTGAAACGACTGCCAATCAACCTAATCAGGGTGCTTAGCTTCCTATTACTTTGGTACTTCGTTCTGCAGTCTGGAGTTCACCCCACCATCGCTGGAGTCGCCCTGGGGTTGATAATCCCGGCGAGAAAAGCACACTGGTTGATTGGAAAGATTCAGCCCTGGAGCAACACACTTGTCTTGCCACTGTTTGCTTTTTTTGCAGTAGCAATAGCTTTACCAAGTTTCGAGGGCTCAAGCTCCAATGTCTTTCTTGGCATCGCGATAGCGCTGCCTGTTGGAAAAATCTTGGGTATTACTCTCTTTGCCGTCCTGGCAAATTCAATTGCCAGTGCAGATTCCAAGCTGGAATTGAAGATTCCAGACTTCCTGGCGGTAGCTGCGCTAGCTGGAGTTGGGTTTACGGTCTCGCTACTGATGGCAAAACTCGCGTTCGAGGATTCACCTGAAATTGCCGCCGAGGCAACTATGGCCGTGTTGTTTGGTTCAGTGGTTTCGATGCTGATTGGATCGGCACTTGCTCAGGCTCGCGGGCGGCATTACGGCAGAATTCAAAGTTAATAGAGTTCGCATAGGGCGCCGATTCTCGACACGGCTCTGAGGTATTTCTTTCGATAACCTCCAGAAATCATGGTGCTCGAGAAAACCTTGGTGGCACTGATATCTCCAGATGTCCTTATTGGAATCTGCTGCTCATATAGCCGGTCAACCAGAGCCACAAGTCTTAGTGCCGCTACCTGATCTTCAAGCTGGAAGACATCGTAGATCGCAAACGATCCAACATCAGCAATCAATCTGCGGAACTTAGTCGGATGAATCGTAGACAACAGCGAAAGTAACTCTGAAAACTTCATGGCGTATGGATCTGCTTGATAGCCAATCCAGTCCTGGAGCTCTCTTATCGAAAGGTTTCTGGAGTCTGAATTCGAATCTCGATGGCGATAATCCTCGCCATCGACTGAGATGATGTCGAAGCGCTCCCCCAGGCCTTGAATTTCACGCTTGAAATCTTCGGCGGCAAAGCGGCCTTGGCCAAGGGCGTTTGGTGGGGTGTTTGAGGTTGCCGCGAACTTCACGCCAACAGCGGACAGCTCCTTGAGAAAACGCGACATCAACATCGTGTCACCGGGATCATCAAGTTCAAACTCATCGATGCAGATCAGACCAAACTTAGAGAACTCTTTCACGGCGGTTTGGAAGCCGATGTAACCAACCAAGCTGGTGTATTCCAGGAAGCTCCCGAAGGCCTTATGCCCTTGAAACTCATGCCAGATCGAAGCGAGCAGGTGAGTCTTTCCAACTCCAAACCCGCCATCAAGGTAGATACCCGGTGCTGAACTAACTTTTGCAAAGAGCTTTGCGCGTTTGCCGGTTACGAATTGTTTAGCACTTTCAACCGCAGCCTGCTGGGAAGGAAAATTGGCGTCAGGTCGGTAACTTTCAAACCTGGCCTTGGTGAATTCTGGGGGTGGTAGTAACTGCCTGATTAGTTCAGCCGGTGAGATATCTGGGAGAATTTCTGGAAGGGAATTAGCACCAGTAATGCGCTGTTCAAACAAATTGAATCCTCCCAGATTCGCCAGTTTAGACAATAGAAAAGGACTGACATGTCAGAAACCGCAAGAATCTCCGGTTATGCCCACCCAGACGTTCTAGTTACAACCGCATGGTTGGACGAGAATTCCGACAAGGTGCGAATCGTCGAGTGCGATGAAGACGTGTTGCTTTACGAAGTCGGTCACATCCCAGGGGCAGTGAAGCTGGACTGGCACACCGAGCTCAACGACCAGGACAAGCGGGACTACCTCGACGGTTCTCAGTTTGCCGACCTCATGAAGCGCAAGGGAATCGATCGCGAAGACACGGTGGTGCTCTACGGTGATCGCTCTAACTGGTGGGCAACTTACGCTTTCTGGGTATTCAAGCTCTTCGGCCACGAAGACGTCAGGATACTCAATGGTGGTCGCGCAAAGTGGATTGCCGAGGGTCGCGAACTCACCAGAGACGTTCCAAACCCAACCGTCGTTAGCTACCCAGTGGTGCAGCGCGACGACAAGACCATCAGAGCTTTCCGCGATGACGTTCTAGTTCATCTAGGAAGACCTCTGGTGGATGTTCGCTCTAAGCCGGAATACACCGGCGAGCGCCTACACATGCCGGACTACCCGAATGAGGGTGCATCTCGTGGAGGACACATTCCAACCGCTGCATCTATTCCTTGGTCTTCTGCCATCTTGGAAGATGAGACCTTCAAGGACGTCGATTCCCTAAAGGCGATTTACTTCGATGCAACTGGCTTCAATCCTGCCGATGACTTTGTTGCTTACTGCAGAATTGGTGAGCGTTCCAGCCACACCTGGTTTGTACTCAAGTACCTACTGGGAGTTAAGAACGTTAGAAACTACGACGGATCTTGGACCGAGTGGGGCAACTTGGTAGGCGTTCCAATCGTCACCGGTGAGCAGCCTGGAGTTTACGTACGTTGAATCCAAATGCAGCAGCGGTGATTGATGACTTTACGTTCTTGGACGAAAAGGATCGCTTACAGCTGCTTCTGGAGTTCAGTGAGCAATTACCAGAGTTAGATCCGAGATTTGGTGAGCGTCCAGAACTCCTGGAGCGCGTCGAGGAATGCCAATCCCCGGTCTTTATAGCTGTCGAAGGCAATCGAGAACTGATCTCGCTGCATTTTTCAGCACCGCAGGAAGCGCCAACAACTCGCGGATTCGCCTCAGTCTTGAACGCCGCATTGAACGGTCAGTCAGCTCAAGAGATTATCGATCTTCCCGATGATTTCCCTTCCATGCTGGGACTCGATCGCTTGATCTCACCGCTTCGAGTGCGAGGCATGCGAGGCATGTTGGCTCGAATAAAGCGCAAAACCAGGGAGATTGTTGCCGCAAGTAACTGATGCATTCGGCTCTTACCGCATTGCGGCCGAAGACTTCTTCAAGCAGCTAGCCGCAGGTTTCAGGGTAACGGCTTCGCTGGTGTGCGACTCTGAAGGCAATACTGTCAACGATCTCGGCTCCTCTAAAGGGCTTGGTAACAACACTGATCTTGCCCTGTTAATCTCCCTACGTCGTCAAGCTGAAGTCATACTCACCTCTGGGGCAACCTTTCGAGCGGATGAGTACCGCTTCCCCAAATTCGCCGACCTCGCCGTGCTGACAAATCAGGAGGTTGAGATTGCGGTTCCTTTTGGTCAGCGACTGCACAAGTTGACCGGCGGTTACAGTTCTTCCTTGGCGAACCTTCGAGATCTCTCATATCGAAAAATCCACGTCGAATATGGAGTCAAGGGCATTAGGGAACTTATACAACAACGCCGACTAGACACACTCTTCCTTTCATCGCCATCTATGTCCGGCGTATCAAAGTTGGCTGCTCAGTTGGGTGTAGATCCGGATTACATCGAGCTCTCAGACCTTTACGTCGGCTTGGTGGCGTGGCAAACCAACCGATTGGAAAGCTAAAGATACATTTACGTGGTGGAAATCGACCTGTCCCCTCTCTCCCCAACGTTTGCTGGAATGCTTGAACGTTTCAAGCAGGTTGAGGCCAGGCCGGAAATTTCCCTGAGCCAGATTCCCTCGCCTCAAGGAATAGCACCCGAAGCAATTGCAATCGCTGCAGAGATCAATCACGAAACGGCAACTGATCACGGGGTTTCTCGTTTGGTGTTCTGTCGCGATCCCGAGTTGCCGGAAGGTTGGAACTCTGAATTCCGCATCATCGGCTATGCAAAGAGTCCTATCGAGTTAGACATGGCAAAGGATGAGTACCTATCAGCACTCCCCTGGGAATGGCTAAAAGACTCCCTAAGCATGGCAGGAGCAAAGTTTGCCTACGATGCCGGGACCACCACGACGGTTTTATCAACAGGTCACGGTTCTCTGATTAATCAACCACAACATGCTGAACTTGAAATACGAGCATCTTGGGCGCCATTGGATTTCGACTTGACTCCACACCTAGAAGGCTGGGTGGAACTTTTGGCATTGATCTCCGGGCTACCTCCAAAGGACTCCAAAGTGGTGAGGCTTTCTTGAGGCTAGATAAGCCAAGACTTCCTGTCCACTTTGTCGATTCTGCAACAGAACTTGCAACCCTTGTCGAAGCTCTACGCGGAGTTGAACAAGTAGCTATCGATGCCGAGCGCGCTAGTGGGTTTAGATACAGCCAAAGGGCATATCTGATCCAAATCGCGATTCAAGACAAAGGAATTTGGCTTGTTGACCCAGTTGCAGACATGGACTTGTCAAAACTTGTCGAACCCCTCAGCGCCAAGACCTGGTTGCTCCACGCAGCCACCCAAGACTTACCCTGCCTTGCTGAGCTGGACTTTAAACCCAAAGCGCTGATTGACACCGAGCTAACCGCAAGAATCCTGGGGTTAGAAAGAGTGGGGCTTGGTTCAGTCTGTGAAGCGTTACTCGGAATTGAGTTAGCCAAGGAGCACTCTGCGGCTGACTGGTCCCAACGACCACTTTCTCAAGAGATGCTCGATTACGCAGCACTGGATGTTGATGTGATGTTCGAGCTCTGGACCGAATTGGAGAAACTCGCCAAAGATATTGGCAAAGAAGAGTGGCTTAGCCAGGAGTTCAAACACTTGTTGAATTTCAAACCAAAGCCCGCTCTAGAGGAGCCTTGGCGTGGATTGCCCGGCATTAGCAGGATTAAAGACTTAGCCAAACTAAAAATTGCCGCGAGTTTGCATGCCGCGCGTGATTCAATTGCGCTTGAGAAGGATGTCGCACCTGGTCGCCTAATTCCAGATCGATCGATAATGGCGGCTGTAAACCAAGCACCAAAGTCAAGAGCGGAGCTGGCCGCGAATAAGGAGTTCCAAGGTAGGGCGTCCAGAACCATGTTGTCAGTCTGGTGGGATGCGATCTCGCGAGCGTCTGAGCAGCATATAGCGATTGAGCCCAACGAACGCGGAACAGGCATTCCGAACCATAAGAGCTGGGAGCGTCGTTTTCCAGAGGCGCATCACCGCTTGGAAGTTATTCGCCCCTTGGTTTTAGCGCTGGCGGAGGAATACAAGCTCCCCGTAGAAAACCTGCTGACCCCCGACTATCTAAGAAGAGTTTGCTTTGAACCTCAAGAGGATGTCGCTGCTCAGCTTGCAAGCTATGGCGCTAGGCAGTGGCAGATTGATTTAGTTACTGAAGCGATTCAGAGGGGTTTGAAAGCGGCTGAGCAGCCTCAATCGGCTTAGCGTGTGGCACCTTTGATCCAACCACCTGAGCGACAATGTCTCTGGCTATTGCCTTGGGCGTCAGTCCAAGTCGCTCGAGAATCTCATCCCGCTCAGCGTGTTCAAGGAATTCGGCAGGAATTCCGACCTCATTCAATCCGGTATCGACACCCTTGGCTCGGAGCTCCTGACGCAATCGGGATCCGAACCCTCCAACTCGAACGCCGTCCTCCAGAGTGACAACAAGCCTGTGAGAACTTGCCAGTTCTACCAATGAGTCTTTGATTGGCAAAGCCCAACGCGGATCTACAACTGTGCAGCCAATGCCCTGAGCAGCAAGCAGTTCAGCGACCGCTAGCGAGGTCTGTGCGAAACTTCCTACGCTAACCAGCAAAACATCCTTCGCAGCGGCTTCAGAAAGCACATCCGCTCCATCACGGGTCTTGCGAATCTCATTGACCGGGGCCGGAACGTTGCCCTTTGGGAAGCGAACCACTGTAGGTGCGTCGTTTACCGCGCAGGCCTCGTTGAGTAGTTCTCTTAGGGTTCGCTCATCTCGAGGTGCGGCAAGTCTGATTCCAGGCACCACCTGGAGAATCGATAGGTCCCACATGCCGTGGTGTGAAGCACCATCCGGCCCCGTGATTCCGGAGCGATCGAGAACGAATGTGACGCCAGCCTTGTGCAGGGCAACATCCATAAGAACCTGGTCAAAGGCACGGTTTAGGAAAGTGGCATAAATTGCCACAACTGGATGAAGTCCCCCGAATGCCATTCCGGCTGCCGCCGTAACAGCGTGCTGTTCCGCTATACCGACATCGAAAACTCGGTCAGGGTAGCGTTCAGCAAACTTATCAAGCCCAACCGGGATAAGCATTGCACCGGTAATACCGACCAAATTTGGATTCTGGTTCGCGATGTTCACTACCTCATCGCCAAAAACAGAAGTCCACGAGGTTCCGCTTGATGCTTTGAGGGCTAAACCGGTCTCTGGGTTGATCTTGCCAACTGCGTGGAACTGGTCTGCAAGATCCGAGATTGCGGGGTCGTAGCCTTTACCCTTCTGGGTAATGGCATGGACGATAACCGGAGCACCATACTCCTTGGCCTGGCGAAGTGCGGTCTCCATGTCTTGAAGGTTGTGACCATCAATAGGACCGATGTATTTGATGTCAAGGTTCGGGAAGATACCGCTTGCCGAGTTATCTACTACTACTCGCTGGCCCGCAGCGTGCACGGAATCAAAAACAAGCTTTCCTAAAGTTCCGAACTTATAAAAGACCCGCTTTGAAAGCGAATAGCTCTTTTTATACCAAGACTCGGTGCGAATGGCATTCAAGGTCTTTGCAAGACCACCGATGGTTGGTGCATAGGAACGACCATTGTCATTAACCACAATGACTAAGTTGCGGTCATTGTCGTCAGTGATGTTATTGAGTGCTTCCCAGGCCATTCCACCAGTGAGCGCCCCATCACCAATAACCGCAACCACGTGACGATCTTTTTTCCCGGTGGCCTTGAATGCCCTGGAGATTCCATCTGCCCAAGACAGCGAGCTTGATGCGTGGGAAGACTCGACAATATCGTGCTCAGACTCGGAGCGCTGTGGGTAGCCTGCGATTCCATCCTTCTGTCGAAGACTGGATAGATCGCGCCTACCGGTTAAAAGCTTGTGAACATAGGACTGGTGCCCGGTGTCAAAGACGATCGCGTCGTGCGGCGAATCAAACACGCGATGGATGGCAACTGTAGTCTCTACGACACCAAGGTTCGGGCCAAGGTGCCCACCGGTTTTGGATACGGACTCAATTAGGTAGCTACGAATCTCGCCACAAAGCTCCTGAAGCTCCTGCTTGGTTAGGAGGTCCAGGTCTCTCGGCTTCGAGATTCGCCCTAATTGCGTCATTTGATCTTTAACCCACTGAGCGGCTAAAGCCTTCCTAAGCAACCAGACTTCTGAGCACGTACTGAAGAATTCCACCATTGCGGTAGTAGTCAGCTTCACCCGGGGTGTCAATACGAACCACAGCGTCAAACTCAACCACCTGCTTACCCGCTGGCGAATGCGAAGAAGGCTTTGCCGTGACGCGCACAGTCTTTGGAGTGCTGCCTTGGTTCAAGACCTCGATACCTTCGAAGCTAAACTCCTCGGTTCCGTCAAGGCCTAGGCTTTCGGCTGTCTCACCCTTTGGATACTGCAGAGGGAGAACGCCCATTCCGATTAGGTTGCTGCGGTGAATACGCTCGAAGCTCTCGGCTATTACAACCCGGATGCCGAGCAAACGAGTACCCTTTGCGGCCCAGTCACGTGATGACCCGGAGCCATACTCCTTGCCAGCAAGAGCCACAAGCGGAGTGCCAGCGGCACGGTAGTTTTCGGCCGCATCAAAGATGAATGCCTGAGGACCGTCACCGAGAGTGAAGTCGCGGGTGTAGCTACCCTCCACGTCATTCAACAACTGATTACGAAGACGGATGTTCGCAAATGTTCCGCGAATCATGACCTCGTGGTTGCCACGGCGGGAGCCGTAGCTGTTGAAATCGACTCGCGAAACACCGTGCTCGGTTAGGTAGCGACCAGCAGGCGAGTCGGCCTTAATCGAACCGGCCGGTGAGATGTGGTCGGTGGTTACCGAGTCACCCAACTTCACTAGGACTCTGGCGCCCAAGACATCGCTTACCGGTGAAGGGGTGAGCTGCATGTCGTCAAAGTAAGGAGCCTTCTTGACATAGGTCGACTTCTCGTCCCATTCAAAGATTGCTCCCTTAGGAGTTGGGAGTGATCTCCAGTGCTCATCGCCCTCAAAGACAGATGCGTACTGAGTGGTGAACATTTCCGAATTGATCGAGGAATCGATGGTGCGCTGCACCTCATCAGGTGTTGGCCAGATGTCTCTTAGGTAAACGTCGTTGCCAGACTGATCCTTACCAAGCGCCTCGGTCTCGAAGTCGAAGTCCATGGTGCCGGCTAGTGCATAAGCAATAACCAGTGGTGGAGAAGCCAGATAGTTCATCTTGACATCAGGATTGATTCGACCTTCGAAGTTACGGTTGCCTGACAGCACTGCGGTAACCGCAAGGTCGTTCTGGTTGATCGCCTCAGAAATCTCTTCCGCTAGTGGGCCCGAGTTTCCAATGCAGGTTGTGCAGCCATATCCCACGAGATTGAAGCCAAGTGCGTTGAGGTCGTCTGTTAGTCCAGCCTTCTCGTAATACTCGGTCACAACCTTCGAGCCAGGTGCCAGCGAGGTCTTAACCCAAGGCTTAGCCCTCAAACCCTTGGCAACCGCATTGCGAGCAACTAGGCCGGCAGCGAGCATGACCGATGGGTTCGAGGTGTTGGTGCAGGATGTGATAGACGCGATGGTGACAGCACCATTGTCGATCTGGTAGTCCTTACCCTTCACCCCGGTCGGCTTTGACTTGGTATCCGAGTAAGTCTTGATTGCGCTATCGAATGCGCTCTTGGACTTACTAAGTTCGATGCGATCCTGAGGACGCTTTGGACCCGCAATGCTTGGAACAACAGTAGATAAGTCAAGCTCGAGATACTCGCTGTATACAGGCTCGACGCTTGGGTCGTGCCATAGACCCTGAGCCTTGGTATATGCCTCTACTAGTGCAATCTCTTGCTCGGTGCGACCGGTGATGCGCAAGTAGTCCAAGGTCACTTCGTCGATAGGGAAAATGGCAACTGTAGAGCCAAACTCAGGAGACATGTTTCCAATGGTGGCTCGGTTCGCCAAAGGAACTTTCGAAACGCCAGAACCGTAGAACTCAACAAACTTGCCAACCACTCCGTGCTTGCGCAGCATCTCGGTGATGGTTAGCACGACGTCAGTTGCGGTAGCACCGGTAGGAATCTGACCGGTCAACTTGAACCCGACCACCTTCGGAATCAACATTGATACTGGCTGGCCAAGCATCGCAGCCTCGGCCTCGATACCGCCAACGCCCCAACCCAAAACTCCAAGACCATTCACCATAGTGGTGTGAGAGTCAGTGCCAACGCAGGAGTCCGGGTATGCCAATAGCTCGCCGTCGACTTCTCGAGTCATTACGGTGCGTGCTAGGTACTCGATGTTCACCTGGTGCACGATTCCGGTTCCTGGAGGAACGACCTTGAAATTGTCGAAGGCAGTCTGACCCCAGCGCAGGAACTGGTAACGCTCGGCATTTCGCTGATATTCAAATTCGACGTTTCGCGCAGCCGCATCAGCAGTACCAGCCACATCAATCACAACTGAGTGATCTATAACCATCTCGGCAGGAGCTAGTGGATTGATCTTCTGAGGATCTCCACCGAGAGCAACAACAGCCTCGCGCATGGTAGCTAGGTCAACAACGCAAGGAACACCGGTGAAGTCCTGCATGATGACTCGAGCTGGCGAGAATTGAATCTCGATGTCTGGCTCTGCGGTTGGATCCCAATTGACCAAGGCATGCACGTGGTCCTTGGTTACGTTTGCACCATCTTCGGTGCGGAGCATGTTCTCCAGGAGAATCTTCAGGCTGTAAGGGAGCTTGCTCACGCCCAGTTCCGGCATTGAGAAGTACTTGTAGCTCTTGTCGCCGACCGAAAGGTGCTTAGCGGAATTGAAGCTGTTGGTCATTGTGAATCTCCTGATGTTTTACCTGTCTAATTTACTGCTTTTCAACGGTGCTTAGACGCCTAAGCAGCACCCAAGTCAAGACCAGCAAGCCGGCATAGGCTGGCGCACCGAGAATAACCTTGGAGGCAGCTAACAGCTCGACTTGGCCGGCGAAATACAACGGAAGCTGCACGGCTAAGCGCAATCCAAAGAATCCAACCCATACCAGAGTCACGAGTTGAGCCCTTCGATAGACCACCTTGTTTTTACGCCACGAATCTAGTCCGAACAAAAGCTGAGCAACAAAGCCCATGATTGGGTACCGAATCAGAACTGAAAGCAGTAGGACAGATCCATAGGCGGCGTTGGTGACAAATCCCGGGATAAAGAAATCCTCAGCATTTCCGCCATCTCTAAGTGCTAAAAACGCTGCTAGCGCAATGCCAAGCGCTCCTGCGATGGCTTGAGTGACTGGCTGTCGCCTAGTTAAGCGAATCACGATAAACAACACTGCGAGAGTGCTAGCGACTGAAACGCTAACTATCGCCGATTTGGAAACTGCGAATGCGACCGAGAACGAGAATGCTGGGATTATCGACTCGGCGATTCCTAACGGACCACCAATTGCGTCCAGCAGCGACTGCTTGGAAAGTACAGCGCCGTTCTCGGTCTTCGTGACCCCGAGTCGTTTGGCAATGCGTTCTGAGTCGCTCACTGCTGCACCGGAATAGTGAGGGGCAGAAGGTCGCCAGGCGGAAGCGGTGTCTCTCCCCTACTGACACCAACAGACCTGAAAAGTTCGATGAGAGACTGATAGCGAGGCGGATGGGCTAGATCGGGACCGGACATCACGCCACGAAGAAACCATCGTGGGCCATCGACACCAATAAACCTGCTCTCACGCAAAAGACGCAAACCGTCTTCAACTACCGGCACTCCGGCTTTGACCTCTGGACCCAGCAGACCCTCGATGCGCAGTGCTGAACCACCCTGCTCGGTAATGGCATTCTCAATGGCACCCATGGTTGCTTCCCAGAGGCCATCAATCTTGCTGGCTGCGAAAGCTTGAAGCTGAAGTCGGTGACCATCTTCTTCCAAGGTGATGGCAACCACTCGATTGTTAGCTTCGTCAATGTCGGCACGAACGACCAGACCTGGTTTCGGTGCGATGCGAATTGACTCGAAGTCTAGATATGGGGTCAGAAGTCCTATTTCAGACACGTCGAATGGCCCGTTTACTGAGCGATCGGCTGGAGCAATCTTGGCCACTAGTTTCTCCCGCTGGAGCCAAAACCAGTCTCGCCCCTGGTGCTCTCAGGAAGCTCAGAAACGGCAATGAATCTCGCGTGTTCAACTTTTTGAAAAACCAGCTGCGCGATGCGGTCACCAACCGCGATTGGGAAGTCTTCTTTGGAAGTGTTCAGCAGCGTGACCATGATTTCGCCGCGGTATCCGGCGTCAACAGTTCCCGGGGTGTTTAGCACAGTGATTCCGTGCTTGGCAGCGAGACCGCTTCGAGGGTGCACGAGCCCAACATAACCATCCGGCATTGCGATCTTGATGCCTGTCTTCACCAGCGCACGCTCGCCGGCGGCTAGCACCAGCTCCTGAGTGGATCGTAGATCGCAACCTGCGTCGCCAGGCTTGGCGTAGAAGGGCTCGAACCCGGGTTCAGCAATTAGCAGTACTTCGAAACTCACCCCTAGAGCGTAATGTATTGATGTGCAAACACTGCAATTTGAAGAGCGCCTTTACCCAGCAGCGGGGATGTACCTCGCCTATTCGCTGCTTTCCCCAATGGTTTTGCTTGCCGCAGCACCTTTTGGCTGGGGATTAGCGATTGCGTTAGGCGCGCTCACTTTGCTTGCGGCGCTTGTGCTTGCATCGGTTCTCAGTCCTATGGTCTTGATTGACGACGTTCGATTGGTTGCCGGCAAGATGGCTATTCCGCTAAGCGCCATAGGTTCCGTTGAGGAGATTGAGCCGCAGAAACTACGCCAAGAACTCGGGCCGAAATTAGACGCTAGGGCTCAATTGCTGATTCGTGGTGATCTGAAGACCGCAGTTAGGGTAAGCATTTCTGACCCTCAAGACCCAACGCCATACCTGATTATCAGTACGCGTCGCCCAAATGAGCTAGTAAGCGCACTCCGAGCAAATCGGACCTAATTTGGTCTTAGAGGCCATCTGAGACTGTGCCTTCACCAGGAAGCAGTTCATGCAGGTGAATTCGTTCTCCTGCTGAGGCAATATCACGACCTCTAGCTCTTCGTTTACAACATCAGGGATTGTGAAGGAGTCGACGTTGTCGACATCGTCTTCAGAGATAGAGGGCTTGGAGGGGATGCGCTCCTTGATGGCCTCGATTGATTCGGTGTCATCATCATTTTTGCGCTGAGCGTCGTAATCGGTCGCCATTAGCCTCACCTCTCCACTACTACTTCGGCGTGAACTATGCCTTAGAACTTGCTGATTTGCAAATAAGGCTCGCCGATAGGTTCAAGAGTTAATCAACTCACCGCGGTAATTCCGCGCAAATGGTGCTCGTTTTGCCAAACTCATTGGCAAGGAGCGTAAATTATGGAGCTTAAGTTCGTATCGCGCGAGGGTGACTACCTGGTCTTTGAAACCTCGGAGGGATCTCGGGTTCGAACGCTTATTGACGATCAGGTTCGCGATGCCATTCGCAAGGTGCAGCCGGTGGAGAGCTCCAATTTCACCCCCAGGGAAGTCCAGCAACAAATCCGATCAGGACTCTCGGTCAGTGAAGTTGCAGTAAATCTGGGAGTTCCTGAATCTGCCGTTGAGCCATTCGCGCTTCCAATCTTGGACGAAATTCGCTACATCATCGATGCGGCTTTGAACACAACCTTGCCTGACGGACCAACAATGAAGAGGTTCGAAGACATGGTTCTCGCTAGCGATCCAGCTGCGACCTTCAAGGCGATAAGGAATGAATCGGGGTGGGAAATCATTGCCAAAGGTGCAAGCACATACAGCTGGCTTTTTGACCCACGCACTCGCGTAATTGAACCAAATAGCGAGTCCGCCAGAAAGATCGGTAAGGCCAACAATCTTCGCGACTCCATATTTACGCCTCCGGTCAAAGAAGAAGTTCAACAGGTTGAAGTCAAAGAAGAACCGACGGGCGCATCAGTTCACGACCTAGTACAAGAACTTCGCTCGCGCCGCGAACAATCTGCCCAAGAGTTAAAGCCTCAAACTGCGAAGGGCCGTGCTGCGCTACCTAGCTGGGATGAAATCGTGCTGGGTGCAGGAAGCTTAGAGTCCGACTCGGACTAGCGGGATTCTGAGCTCGGCAGAGCTCAAACCTCCGTGATGAGCTGTCATCTCAATGCTGCGTTTTTTGGAATAGACGCTGTGAAACAGTGTGAAATTTGAACGGGCGAGCAGCATGATTTCTGGCAGTCGCTGGGCTGCCAATGGACTGACATCCCCAAACCAATTCGCTGAAACTGTCTCTGACGTAGCCACGGCTTGATAAAGCGAGTTCTGTCCCTTGAGTTGCTCAAGCATCTGATTGGTCGCGCTGGGATCTTTGAGGTAGAGATATCCGACCCGGGTGTCACCACCGAACCACTCCAGCAATCCGCCTTTGTCAACATAATCATCGATAAAGATCCGCTGGTCCTGCGGTGAATCCATCATGCCGTGATCGGCAGTAACTATCAGGCCACAGTCCTTTGGCAACTGTCTTGAAAAGCGCGAAAGAAGCTCGTCGAGCTCTTCCAGCAAATTAGCCCAACCTTGCGATTGCCAGCCATTTCGATGCCCAAATTTATCCAATTCTGGAATGTATAAATAGGTGATCGACTCGCCAGGAGTGGAAAGGATACTCAAGGCCGCCTCGAAACGGTCGGCCATGGATTCGGCCGCCACATACTGCGCATTGCGCATCGTCGCTTTGGTGTAACCGGTGTGGCGGTACTCCTCGTGACCTAACACATACGCTGCAACGCCCGCAGCAGTCGCGAGCTCACTAACAGTCGGATTTGGCTGCCAAATGACTGGATCGGTTCTCTCATTCCATCCGGTCAGCAAGTTGATCTTTTCATCGAATACTCGGTCAAAAACCTGATGACCGATCAGGCCGTGCTCCCCTGGCGTCAGGCCAGTAGCAAAAGAGGCAATGTTTGCACTCGTGGTTGAAGGGAATCCGGAGTGGGTAATTGAACCCGAATTCAGGTGACCTGCCAGCCACGGTGCATGACCCGCGCGTTCCAGGACGTTTTCCACCCCAAGACCATCCACCAATACGCAGACGATTCGCTTAGCTGATCTCAGGTTCAAGGGGTTAGGTCTTCGTTGCACAGCCAGCAAGCTGGATGAAAACACGTGCCGCAGCTTCCCTAGGGCTTTGGGAACAACAGGTAGAGTCGAGGGCACACTCAAGTTTGACACACCAGGGACCATGACCAATCCAGAAGAACGCATTGTTGACATTGATGTCGCCAAAGAAATGCGCGAAAGCTTTTTGGAGTACTCCTACTCGGTCATCTACTCGAGAGCGCTTCCGGATGCCAGAGACGGGCTAAAACCAGTTCAGCGCCGCATCGTCTATCAGATGGGCGAGATGGGTCTGAGGCCAGATAAGGGTCACGTCAAATCGGCGCGTGTGACCGGTGAGGTAATGGGTAAGCTCCACCCGCACGGCGATGGTGCTATCTACGACGCCTTGGTCAGAATGGCGCAACCTTTCAGTTTGCGAATTCCTTTGATAGATGGTCATGGTAACTTTGGTTCGCTGGATGATGGCCCAGCGGCCGCAAGGTATACCGAAGCCCGACTAGCACCGGCTGCTCTACTGCTTAATGAGTCGCTCGATGAAGATGTGGTTGACTTCCAGCCCAACTACGATGCCCAGCTGAGTGAACCTGAGGTACTACCGGCAGCGTTCCCGAACTTGCTGGTAAATGGCGCGGCAGGTATCGCAGTTGGTATGGCTACCAACATGGCACCCCACAACCTTCGTGAGGTAATTGCCGCCTTAGTTCTGCTCATCGACAATCCCCAAGTAACCCTTGAGGAAGTGATGCAGGTTCTACCAGGCCCAGACTTCCCAACCGGGGGCGTTGCACTGATAGCCGAGGGTCTACTAGAGGCCTATTCGCAGGGTAAGGGCACAATCAAAACCCGCGCCAAGGTCTCGGTCGAGAACGTTGGGCCGAGAAGGACCGGCTTGGTTGTAACCGAACTGCCATACCTAGTTGGGCCGGAGCGTGTGGTTGACAAGATTAGGGATGCCGTCAATTCGAAGAAACTTGAGGGCATTCACAATGTCGTGGACCTTACGGACCGTGAAAATGGTCTGCGACTCGTTATTGAGCTCAAAACCGGTTTTGACCCAGAGTCAGTGCTGGAAGCTCTTTACCGCTTTACTCCGCTCGAAGAGACATTCGGAATCAATAACATCGCACTGGTATCCGGTAGGCCACAGCAGCTAGGCGTTATCGAGCTCCTAAGCGTTTACCTCGGGCACCGCATGGAGGTAGTCCGCAGACGTTCTACCAACCGCCTAGATCGTAGAAACGCACGTCTTCACCTGCTCGAGGGTCTGCAAATCGCCGTGCTAAACATCGATGAAATCATCGAAGTCATTAGAACCAGTGACACAGCAGATGCCGCCAAGTCCCGCCTGATGCAGGTTTTTGATCTCAGCGATTTGCAGGCAGAACACATCCTGGAACTTCGACTTAGAAGGCTGACGCGCTTCAGTGTCATTGAACTCGAAGCTGAAGCGGACCAGCTTCGCAAAGAGATTGAAGCACTAGTGGCACTTCTCAGTTCAGAAACCCGCATCAAGGCACAAATCCGCAGGGAACTTGAAGAGGTTGCCGATAAATACGGTGATCCCCGCAGAACGCAGCTGATCGATGCATCAGGAATGGTGGTTGTCAAAAAGTCACCGGTTGTAACACAACTTGAGGACGAGCCGACATTCGTCTGTATCACACCGAGCGGAAAACTGTTCCGAACCAGTGCTCCCCCGGTGGAAGCGAGAGAGGCAAGGCTAAAGATTATTTCGACGACTACCAGGTCGGACATTGGACTAGTGACCAGCGACGGTATCGCTCACGCCGTCCATGTCTCAGATCTTCCGTCCGCTAGTGCAGGCGTCACTCCCCAATTGCCAGACGCTGAGTCGATTATTGGCACAACAAAGCGGGTCGTAGCCGTTATTGAGTGGCGTTCGGAAGCCACCTTCGCGCTAGGCACTAGCCAGGGCACCGTGAAGCGATTCACGGGACCATTGCCGGATAAGCAAGAAGTTTCACTGATCGCGCTCAAGGAGCTAGATGAAGTAGTCGGTGTGGCCCATGCCGATGATGCTGCAGAACTAGCGTTTATCACCAGCGAGGCTAACCTTTTGGTTTTTCCAGCAAGCAGCGTTAGACCGCAGGGTCTCCCAGCTGGTGGAATGGCTGGCATGAACATTCCTTCCGGTAAGGCCATCTACTTTGGCGTTCCGAGTGAAGATGCCGTAGTGGTTTCGGTATCGAATTCTTCAATGTCGCTAGGCGGAACCGACGCCGGAAGCGTGAAGTTGACACAGCTCTCCGCGTTCCCTAGAAAGGGGCGAGGTGCCATGGGTGTTCGATGCCATAAATTCCTCAAGGGCGAGGACCAGCTTTACTTTGCAACCCTGGCCTGCGATAAACCCCAGTTGTTCGATTTAGACGAGCGACCAATATTCACCCCGGCCGTTGACACCCGCAGGGATGGCTCCGGTGCTCCAGTTGAGAACTATGTCGATAGCGCCTTCTAGGCGTCGATTTTCTCCCGGTCAAAACTGTCTGCTGAGTCAACGATAAAGTCTCGCCTCGGGGCGACCTCATTCCCCATCAGTAGCTCAAATATCTCGTCTGCGGCTTGGGCATCCTTCGCGGTGATGCGACGCAACATGCGGTTCTGAGGGTTCATGGTTGTCTCTGCCAACTGGTCTGCATCCATCTCACCGAGACCCTTATAGCGTTGAATCGGGTTTTGGTAAGACTTGCCCGATTTCTCCAACTTGGCCAATAGATCGTGAAGTTCCTGCTGGCTGTAGGTGTAAATCGGCTCTTTTGTTCTACCAGCCTGGACCATGACTCTATGAAGGGGAGGCACGGCTGCATAAACCCGACCAGCCTCAACTAAAGGACGCATGTATCGGAAGAACAGTGTCAGCAGCAAGGTGCGAATGTGCGCGCCATCGACATCTGCATCGCTCATCAGAATGATCTTTTCGTAGCGAACCGAATCCAGGTCAAATGTTCTGCCTGAGCCTCCGCCGATAACCTGAATGATTGAGGCGCATTCGGCGTTTGAGAGCATGTCCGCTATCGATGCTTTCTGGACATTTAATATCTTGCCGCGGATTGGCAGCAGCGCTTGAAACTTCGAGTCTCTGGCCAACTTCGCGGTTCCAAGAGCGCTATCACCCTCAACGATAAACAGCTCTGAGCCAGCAGTAGCATCAGCACGACAGTCAACCAACTTGGTTGGTAGCGAGGATGATTCCAGAGCATTCTTGCGGCGCTGGGTGTCCTTGAGCGTTCTGGCACTAACTCGAGCTTTGGCCTCGTTTACAACCTTTTCTAGAAGATTGTCGACCTCTTGCTTCGTGCCGCGAATCGAACCCGACAGATAGTTGTCGAGCCAGGCCCCAACACCGTTCGCGACAATCGCCTTAACCGCAGGGGTTCCCAATGTTTCCTTAGTCTGCCCTTCAAACTGAGGTTCCGGAAGGCTCACGGTCACGACGGCAGTGATGCCCGCTAGCAGGTCCTCGCGCTCTATCTTGAGGCCGGTGGCCTTTAGCTTGCGTGCATTCGCGTCAATGACGGATCGGAAAGACTTTATGAGGGCTTGCTCAAAACCTGCTAGGTGGCTGCCACCTTTTGGCGTTGAGATGATGTTCACAAAACTGCGAAGTTCAGTATCAAAGCCATTTCCCCAGCGAAGCGCAATGTCAACCGAGCATTCTCGCTCGACTTCCTTGGAAACCATTGCACCGTTTGCTTCATCGAGAACTGGGACAGTCTCTAAGAAGGTTGACTTAAACTGAATCCGCTTAGTTGGCACGACCGCAGCATCCTTTGCCAGGTGCTCCGCGTATTCGGCGATGCCGCCCTCAAAGCGGTAATCCAGCTGAGCTCCAGTGGAGTGCTCGTGGGCCCTTAAGCGCAGGCCTGGCACTAGAAAGGCAGTTTGGCGAAGTCGATTAGCCAAGTCCTCAAGCGAAAAGGCTGCGGAGGCCTCAAATATCTGACGATCTGGCCAATAGCGCACCCTCGTACCAGTAACACCCTTTGCTACCTTGCCAATCGTGGTCAGTTCACTGCCATCAATAAACGGCTCAAACTTGGCATCTGGACCATGGCCAAAAAACTTGCCGGGTTCACCACGTTTGAAAGACATGGAATACGTTGAGCCGTTGCGGTCAACTTGAACGTCCAGTCTCGACGACAATGCATTAACCACGGATGCACCGACACCGTGCAAACCACCGGACGCTGCGTAAGAACCTCCACCGAATTTTCCTCCGGCGTGCAGCTTGGTGTAAACGACTTCAACACCACTTAGGCCAGTTCGTGGCTCGATGTCCACCGGAACACCGCGCCCCTTGTCGCGGACTTCGATTGATCCATCATCGAATATCTCGACCTCGATGAGATCACCGTGGCCAGCTAAAGCTTCGTCAACAGAGTTGTCAATAATCTCCCAGAGGCAGTGCATTAGGCCGCGGGCATCGGTTGAACCGATGTACATTCCGGGGCGCTTGCGAACAGCCTCTAGCCCCTCTAGTACCGAGAGATGTCTAGCTGAATAGGTTTCCACTCGGGAAATCTAACCTCAGCAAGCGCTAATCGAGACTTGCCACTTCGCAGTTAGCGAAACTGAACGAAACAGGGACTGATTTCCCCCAAGTAGATGGTTGAATGTAGGCAAATGGAAGATCTAAAAGAAACCTCTCGCCTAGTAGCCGCAGATCGTTGTGACGTTTGCGGTGCTCAGGCATACATCCGAGTTGAGCTAGAGACCGGTGAGCTTCTATTCTGCGCTCACCACGGCAATGCCAACAAGAGCAAGCTTGAACCGATCACTATCTCCTGGCACGACCAGTCCGAGGATCTATCTAAAAGGTAGTTGACTCGCGAACCAGGTTCGCAAGTCTCTCACTCTCTTCGAAATACTCACCAGAGAGCACCAAACCTAGTGCGCTGACAACAGTCTTCAACACACTTGGATTCTTTGCCAAAAGAGGTCCGAATAGTGTTGTGCCAACAAAAGCACCGGTAATGCTAAAACGAGGTTCTAGCACTGTGGAGTTGTGGTAACCAATTACCTCGTGACCCGAAATGCTTACCTTCACAAACTTCGAAGATCGCTCCCCATGTTTCATTGAAAACCCAAGCAGTGGGGCAAAAAACTCCCAGCTTCGTCCAACCAGGAGAGTTGGCTTCCCACCAGCCAAGCGACGCTGAAGCTCAGGCAGCAAGGTAAGCAGTTCTGTTTCAAAATGTGCGTGAGCCGCAATAGAACTGTCACCAATCAACAAGAAGTCGGCGCCTAGACATTCAGTCGAAATCGTTACCTCAGCGCCAAGCGCAAGTAGGTGTGAGCTCAAAACCGACAGATTGGATTGATCCCCGTTGTTATCAAAGTACTCAGGTCTGAAGCTTGCAAGCGTGATCATTTGGCTAACCCCAAGTACCTTCTGGTTCGGCGCATGGCATCAGCGGAGAACACTATGGTCGGCTCAGGTCCCGAAAGTGAAGCGAAATGTTCATTTGCCTCATCGATTTTCGGTTCAACCCTGTGAACATGCACACCGGCGTAGTGAAGGCGCAGGGCTAATTCATGCGCGTTGAAGCCCGACACTACATCGACAAAGTCGAGCTTGCTGAAATCTACAGTCCAAAGCCAACTGGGGTCATGGATATCTCGACCAGCCATAATCATCAGCGGATGCGGTGTGGTTTTGAACTTATCCAGATTCAACTGAAAACTAGTTGGATTCTGGACCAACATGAGCCTTACCGAGCGGTCTCGAATCAAGGCCATTTCGTCCCTGGCAAAAACCGGCGGAAGCGCTTCTATGGTTTGCGTCACCAGTTCTCGATCAATCTCGATTAGTGAGTCAACGGCCAGAACAGCGGCGGCTGTATTCATTGCCTGAGATAGGTTCTCGAAATTCCCAGCGATCTCAAGATCCAAACCCTTGAGCATAAGAAGCAAGCGCTCTGCAGTAGCTGCCTTTACCAGTGCCGATGCGGAAAGCGCTGGGTGTTCCCCAAAATTGATGCCATAGCTTGGTCCTGACTCGACCAGCTCCCCCGTAAGACCAAATCCGAAGCAATCTGGATGCACCGAGGCAATCTGTGCCACATTCTTATCGTCCCGATTGGCTATCACGGTTGTGGAGTTGTTGATAATCTCCGCAAGCTTTTCCTGAACAAAGACCGGGTCAATAAAGCGATCGAGTTGGTCGGATAGAACATTTGTGATGACGCTTAGCCGCGGCTTTAGCTCTTTGGCTAGCGCTGCACCGTGCCCTTCGTCCCATTCCAGGACGACGATATCGGCGTCAATCTGACCCCTAAGATTTGCAAACTGCAGGATCGAGGCGTAATACCCCTGCTTGATGTTTGCGGTTGAGGGATTTGTAAAAACCTTCAAACCATGGGCGCGCAACAGCGAAACAATCAAATTCGTGGTGCTGGATTTTCCAGCGGTGCCGCTAACGACAACAAGCCCCTGCGGCGCGGATTGAATAGCACGCTCAAGAAGTTTTGGCTGAATCGCAGCGGCGATGGTTCCCGGTAGCGCAGATCCTCCGCCGCGCCTGACAAGACGCAGAAGAAAACGTGCCGTTTTCCCCAGCGCCATTGCCAGGAAGGTGCGCATTAGCTATCTAGGTAGTCTCGAAGTAGCTGTGAACGAGATGGGTGGCGAAGCTTCGACATGGTCTTGGATTCGATCTGACGAATACGTTCACGAGTCACACCGAACTTCTCACCAATTTGATCCAAGGTCATCTGGACGCCATCTCCAAGGCCAAATCTGGAACGAATGACTCCGGCCTCACGTGGGTGAAGAGAGTCGAGCACGCGCTCCAGCTCCTGCTGCAGCATTGTGAAGCCAACAGCATCCGCTGGCACTACCGCTTCGGTGTCCTCGATGAGGTCACCAAATTCACTGTCGCCATCTTCACCAAGTGGGGTAGAAAGTGAGATTGGCTCGCGACCATACTTTTGGACCTCAACTACCTTCTCAGGTGTCATGTCCAACTCTGCCGCCAGCTCTTCTGGGGTTGGTTCGCGGCCTAGGTCCTGAAGCAATTGGCGCTGAACTCGAGCGAGTTTGTTAATTACCTCAACCATGTGGACCGGGATACGAATGGTTCTTGCTTGGTCAGCCATGGCGCGAGTGATTGCCTGACGAATCCACCATGTTGCGTAGGTGGAGAACTTATACCCCTTGGTGTAGTCGAACTTCTCAACCGCACGAATCAAACCGAGGTTTCCCTCTTGAATAAGGTCCAGGAACTGCATACCGCGACCGGTGTAGCGCTTCGCCAAGGAAACTACCAGTCGAAGGTTGGCCTCCAGCAGGTGACTCTTCGCACGTGCACCATCTTTTACAACCCAGGTTAGGTCGCGGCGCTCTGCCGGTGCCAGATTTTTTGCGGTTGCTAACTTCTCTTCCGCAAACAAGCCAGCCTCGATGCGCTTTGCCAGCTCAACCTCGAGCTCGGCATTTAGAAGCGCCACCTTACCGATCTGCTTTAGATAGTCCTTTACAGGGTCTGCAGTGGCTCCGGAAATAGTTAGGTTCTGGGCCGGAATGTCATCGTCGTCATCGCTCAGCACCAAGACATCGGATGGCAGTGCGGCGAGGTCTACGGCAGGTTCAACTTCGTCGTCCTTGTGCTCTTCGGCTACTGCCTCGGTCGCCTCTTGCACCTCGGCGACGATTAGATCAACCGACTCGAGCTCGATGTCTTCGTCGAGGTCCTCTTCTTCATCATCGGCAACGACCGACTTAGCCTTGCTCGCTTTGCCGGCAGGCTTGGTGGCCTTGGCTTTGGCCTTGGATACGGTTGCGATAATGGACCTCTTTTTTAGGCAGACTTTAAACCCTTGTCAAGTCGCAAGACCTGAAAGGGTTTAGGTGCTAATTATGCCACTAAAAGTGGCTTTGTGAGTGAGATAACGCAATAAAGTTCGACTTTATTCCGAGTTAGGGTCTTCCTTAGACATGTTTGCCAGGTACTTCTCCAGCTCTTCAGCGATCTCGTCGGCACTCGGAGGTGTCGTCTGTGGCTTTCCAATTGGCGCTCTAGAAGGGCCAGTGCCGGAGCTGTAACTATGCTCCAAGGTGGCGACCAACTTTGCTAATTCGGCATTCTCCTCAAGTTGCGCATTCACCTTCGCCTCAAATTTCGCCGAACGTTCCCGGATTTCATCGGTAGGAAAGACCAGCCCGGTCGCGGCAGTAATTAGTTCGAGACCGCTGAGCGCTGCCGCTGGAACTTCGTTATCAGCTAGGTAGTGCGGCACTAGTAAAACGAAACCAGTAGTGGTCAACCCAGTCT
>JACCDN010164219.1_pt1 | contig 25860 bp, 22 predicted proteins | sample 7441691 | NCBI WGS metagenome assembly JACCDN01 (sample SAMN15323439, study PRJNA562643) | freshwater metagenome | isolation source: river surface water | place: USA:Blue River Watershed | collected 2017-08-16 | reverse complement strand
TTTATATATTTTCTGCCACATCCATTTTTTGATACCCTTCTCAAATTTTAATATAGTGGTAACAAACTATTATATGGATTTTGATATTAGAAAAAATCAAATAAGAATAATTTTAAAATTCTACCTAAATCACTTGTTTTTGCTATTTCACTCAACTTAACTGAACTAATAATGCCTAAAAGTAAAAAAGTAGATATGGTATGGGTAGATGATGCTCGTGAATTTATAAGTGATTTAATAACAAAATATTACGCTCATCTAAAAGTAGATTTTTATTATGACCCAGCAGATTTTTTAAAAGATGTAGAACAATATCCGTTAGATACTAAAATTATATTGGATGGATTTTATTGTGATGATTCAGGGTTTACTATTATAGCTGATGGTATTACCATAGCAAAGAAATTACATGTAGCTGGATATAATAATCTTTATTTAACTTCAAGCGAAGATATACCAGAACAGGTTTTACCAAACTATGTAACTTTTATATCTAAACATGATACAGAAAATATGTTGATTTTAGATAAACTGTAACATATGTAAAAGTTAACTCTGGTTAATACGAAATATTTAAATTAAATCATTTGAAGCTGAAAGAGTTACAGGTAGTTGCGTCTTAAAAAATTAACTCAATATTAACCAGATTTTTGAGGGGCTTGGCTAGGAAAGTTCCGCGCGTCGCAAGCCCCGCAATGCTTTTAAGCCAGCAAAGTAACTACAAGCCATATATTTAGTTAAAGTTAAGGATTATATGTTTCTTCAGGGGCAAATGCTACATAACCTTCATTGGTTTTTAGTGCAGTAAATTTATCAGTAATAATCATTTGGTAAGGAGCAACTAAAAACTTATCAGTTACTTTACAAGTGTTTGCATCAAATTTATAAGTAGCCACAAAGCTTAACTTATTTTGATTAAAATCATAATAATTTCTTATTTGATTATTAGGTTGGATAGCATATAAGTCATCATTTGCTAATATTTGATTATTGGATTTTAATGTTGGATCTGCCTGTATCTCATTATAATTATTATTTACAGAATAACAATATATTTTATTGTTACTATCCTTGGCAACTACGTTACCATTTAGATCAGTTGCAAGCACATTCACGCTAACATCTTTTAAATTTGGGGATAACTTAGACCAATTATTTAGAGTACGCCAATAATCATCATTTGCATTATATCTAGGCATAAAAATTTCACTACTAAGCCATACTTTATTATCCTGACCTTGCACTAATGAAAGCGTTTTTCTAGTATTCCAGTTGTCTGTCCATGATAATATTTTAAAATTAAAGTAGTAAACCTGATTAGCTCCTTGTTCACCATGCAAATGAAAATCAGCAGCTGCGTATTCTCCATCTCTTCTAGGTGACACTGATCTAAAAGAACAATAATCAAATGCTAATTGATAACCAATAGTTAGAGGTTCTTTATAATGTTCAATAATATCTTTATCTTTATTAAATATAATTTTAGTACGATTAACCCCTAGATAATTTCCTATGCATTCACCATTAAAAACATAAGCACCATTTAAAGAAAAACCGGTAAATGGGATACTATTTATTACTTCATCTGATAACGGAGACATCTTAATTAAATGAAATGAGATGCTATTATTTGTTGCAGGAAGTTCAGCTACAGGTGTTGTTGATGAACATTTATCTTTACACCAAATTTTATTTCGTTTGTTAGCATTTATAGTGTAACCCCAATTAGAATCATTTTTTACTTCATAATTAACGTAATCAATTATATTTGCTAGCTCATTAGAATTATTTACGTACCAAATTGATGTAGTATATAAAGAACAACGTGCATTAGCAGGCATATTTAAATTTTGCACCCCAACGTTAGTTTCATCTTTTATATACCAACTTTGATTGAAACAGTTATCTTTATTATCATTTTTTTCAAAATAATAATTATTTCCAAACTGCAAATTAGTCAAATTTACACTAAATTCATTAGGATTGCTAATTATAATCTTATATTCTATATGACTACCAACTTTACTTAAGTCTACATATGGTAATAATGTATCATCTAAATTTTTAGTCGTAAAGCTTATGTCTCTTACAGAATTATTATCAAATGGATTAGGATATTTATTCATTGGGTCAATAGGGGAAATTTGGTCAGTTTTTGTAGTACCGTTTCCACTTCCGCAACTACTTAATAATACAATAAATGAATAGTATAAAAAATATTTAAGAAGGTTTTCTTTTTGCATATTATAAATTCCTATATTAATTTAATTCGTATATTATCATAAATTCTAAATTATTGCTGTAGTTTAAACTACAGCAATAATTACATCTAAATATTAACCTTTGTTTTCATACAATCTTGTTACACCCAAATCAGTATTAGATTTTGTAGCTGATTCACCATAAATATAATCTATATTACCATCAAAATAAAAGTTTTCATAAAACGAATCCTTGGGTAACATTATATTTGCAGGATAACTAATCAAATGGTTATGTCGTCCATCAGTATATGATAAACCAGAAATATATAAAGCTGTGTCACCAATATTTGTTATTATTTTTAATTTATTAGTTAATAATAACCAGCCACTGCCACTACAGTTTATTGCATATTGTGCAAAACTTGGAGCAGAAACAGGCACTAAAATACATTGAGTCTTTTGATAATCTTTATCGCTTGGTTCAGTTCTACTCTCCGGAATGTAAGCATATAAACCTGCAGAGTAAGAATTATTTTCTAGATAATCTAATAATTCTGGTTGAGGGTCTTTTAATTTATATTGTTTTAAAGCATTATCAATATTAGTTTGTATAGCCACACAACTTTCTGATACATAACCTTTATAGCAATTTAGTGCACCATAAACTGGAGCTAAATAAACATTGTTAAGTTGTTTAGCTAAAGTATTAGTAGCATCTTCCAAACTGTTTTTTGTTGGAGTATCTAGTTTATCAGCTAATTTTGTAATATAATGTTTTGCAAATTTGTAATCATACATTGTTTTGTCGTAATTTGCTGTTAAAGTTTCCATTGCTTTTAATATTTCTGGAGTTGGATTTGGTGCTCCAGTATGAATACCTAAACTATCATATTTAGATATAATAGCATTTGAGTAATATAAATTATCTAAATTTATACTGCCATTAGCATGAGATAGTTGCTCTTTTAAAGTTTGAGCATATTCAATAATATTAGAAGTCATTTTATTGCAAGAATTTTTGTCTTGGTTATCAATATCACCACAGTCTATAAATGGATAATTACCAGAGCCACCTTTTGAGCCAAATACATCATTTAATTTTTGAGGCTCTCCACCTAATTGAATTGCACTAAGAGAAAAGCTAACATGCACATTTTGTTGGTTACTAGCCTGCTTAATTGCTGCTGTAATATCTGCTAATCCAAGTTTAGCATCTAAAGCTGCATTAAATTTCTCTTGGTCTATATGAGAGTTAAATGATAGAGTTAATCTAACTCCTAACATTGCTCCTGCATCCATTTGTTCTACAAAAGAGTCGCCACACATTGTTCTAAACTTGACATTTTCTCCATGAACAAAAGACTTTGCAACTTCTGTTAAAGCATCATCTCCTTGCTTTAAAGAACCATTTTTGAATGTTGCTAAACCGGCATATTTATATAAATATATTATATTTGTAGTATAAGCATCATTTTTTGATAAAGTAGCAAATTGAGCTGCCATTGACATACTAAACCTATCTCCACCATAACTACCGCTAACATTAACATCTAAATTCTTTTCTAAAGTACTTAAATCTTGTGATTGCTCAAAATTTATTAAAGCTGTTGGATTAGTTATAGTAATGTTATTTTGATCGGCAGATGCAACTAAGCAAGATTGACCAGATGTAGCGGTATTAGAAGATGTATCAAATCCAGAGCCCATACGCAACGCAAAAAAACCATCTTCAACGTTATCATTAGATTTTAAATTGCTTTGTTGTATTGTTTTTGTATCACTTTGGATATTACCACCACTACCTACGTTATTGCACCCAATAATAGTACTGGCAATAAATAAGATAGTACCTATTAGTTTATATTGTTTCATGTACTTGAACTCCTAAAAATTAATTAAAAAGTCTAGTTATAGTAACTGGACTCTGTAAGTGCTGAATTCCAGAATTGTTCATTATAGTAGAATTACCATAATAAGAATTTGGAAAAAAACTATCTAATCTCAATGGTTCAGAAAAAAGATAAGTATACTTATTATCATCATAATAATAAATTAAGTTTTTCACTTCTAAAGATTCATCTTTAAAGGTTAAATTAGTTGCATTACTATCAAATGAACCATTAGTTTGCCCATTACAATTAATTAAAAATTTATTTGTTTCAATAGGAGCAACTAAGCATGATGTTGTATCTTGGTTGTTTATATATAAATTTGTTAAATATTGATTTGATTTTAAGTACTCTAATAAATCATTTAACTCTTTTGGTATTGAATTTTCATTTCGCACTTTAAATAAATTGTCTCGAATTGATAAGCAACTTGTTGAAACGAAACCATTAAAACAATCCATGAGATGTTTGGTAGGATCAACATAAATTTTTAAAATATTTTGATAACTTTGAATTATTTTATTTAAATTTTGTTGCATTTGCATTGATAATAATTTTTTATTCTCAAGCATTTGTTTATATTCATTTACAAACTTATAATTATTATAATCTAAATAATATTGTTCGGTAAGTTGTTGCATAGCATGAGTGATTGAAGGATTAACATCAGTATTACCTGGATTGATACCTGCTTCACTCCAAGATGAAACTATGGGATTGAAATAGTAATAATCTGCAGGAGAGTTAATTTGTTTTTTAATACCTTTAGCATAATCAATAACTTCATTGATAATATTCACGCATTTAGCACTAACCCCTCCATCAGAACTACAAGTTATTGTTGGATATCCTTCTTGTCCTATAGCATGACTATCGTATTTTAAAAATAATTGATTAAATGCATCTGGATTACCTCCCATTTGTAATCCGGATGCTGTTAATGAATAATTTATTTTATTTGGATTAGTAGAAATTTGGCTAAGAATATTTTGTAAACCACCAATTTTATTTAGCGTATCTGAAAAGTAGTTCTTTTCAATTGAGGAATTAAATTTTAAATTTATACGCATCAATACATTTATTCCTGCATCTACCTGAGCTATAAAACCATCACCACACAGATCTCGAAAGATTGAAGGAGAATTTTTTAATGCACTCCTTGCTATTGGAGTTAAAATAGATTCTCCCTGCATAGATATGTTATGCTTTAAAGTAGCTATGCCAGTATATTGATAAACATAATTAATGTTTAATGTATATGAATCATCTTGACTAGATTTTCCATAATTATAGGCAATATTAATGCTAAAAGGACCATAACCAATATGTTCATTAAAATCAACTCCCAAGGCTTTTTGAACAGTTTGAAAATCTTGTTCTTGACTAAAATCTAAACTACTATGCGGATTAATGATAACAATATTATCTGAATTATCTCCAGCAGCTAAACATGTTTTATTATTAGTAGAATGTTGAGACATGCTATCATAAGTGCCAGCCACTTCAAATAATGATGGGGTGGTATTAACAAAAAAATCACTGGTTTTTTGCATACTTTTAGCATTATTATTTAATACTTCGCCCATATTATTTTTACAAGAAATAGTAGATACAATAACTACCAGATAAAACAAATAATGTTTATTCATCATGAACTACCTTCAACACAAAACTAGATAAATCATAATACGAATTCTCAAAAGATATCAAACTACTATGTAATACTTCTCTAGCATGTAATGCTATGCTAAGACCCATATTTCTATTATCATCTCTTCCATTATCAAATACTCCAGTAATAACAAAATTCCCATTATTTGAATTATAATAATATGATGGTGAGTCTATGCAAATCAAACGAGAAACTTCAGCACAAAGATGTTGCCCAGCTAATGCAAGTATATTAGGTGTACTAGGAAACCCTGGTGAAAACTCTGATAGAACCTGCCGTAAGGATGGGGTCACATTTGGATTATAAGTTCGTTCAACCTTACCTATTGTAATTGGATAGTTAGTTAAATCAGTTACAATCTGTGTTCCTGGATAAATAGTTCCTTCCTCAGTATTATCAAAAGGAACTTCAATTTGAGATGATGAAGCAGTTAAAATTTGCAAGCGTACAGGATCAAAAAAAGATTTAATAGATACTTTACTAAATTTATTAGAAACATTAATCACTTCACTGTGCAGTGGACTCCATGAATCCATAACCATGTCAGTACCACTAATGTGTGCGCTGTTAGCTATATTAGGAGTCATTTGAGCTCCATAAACCTCTTGTAAAGGAATCTGATTTGCCTTGAAATTAGCAATAAGATTAAATTTTTTAATATGTCTTGGAAAAACGTAAGTTGCATCAGTATCAATATTAATCACGTCAGTTTGTTCTGGTTCTCTAGAGATTTTGTTTACAGAATATATTAAAATACAACTATCATTTAATTTATCTAAATGATTTGTTTGTTTTAATTCTGAATTATTAACTAAAGAACATTCGTTGAAATTATTATAGAATAGATCATTATCCGAATCATTAGCTCTATGTAACAAATAAAATACTGGATTGCTTAAACCATTAATTTTTACAATATTTAAAGGTTTTAAAGAGCCATTTTGTATTAATATGATCTTATAATTATTTTTATTAGATGCTACGGCACTGCCTGAATAATATTTTGCCTCCTCCTCTAATACCATACGGTAATTACTGATAGACCAGGTAGGTTTTGCCACTACTTGAAAAGATAGGATTGTAGGTATTTCTATATTATTAGGAGCAATTTTTACTGGGAATACAATACTCTCATTTGTATTATCTTGATTATAGGATAACTTAAAGTATGCACTACAACTATCATCAACACTACTAAATACTGCATCTTTACAATTAATATCCTCTATATCTATTCTTTGCCCAACATAATCTCTAGGTTTAGGATCAATGGCGGCAATGATTCCGCCAACTGGAGTAGCTTTTAATGATTTAGATATTTCGGATACTTTCATAGTAACTACATGCCATCCCATATCTTTTAAACTAGAGTTTATATCTTTAGAATCTTCACCATCAATTATCCAAGATACATGAATAGATGTTTTATCAGCTGAGAACATAGAATTAATTTTAGCCTGTAATTTTTCTGTTAAACTTTGCTGTCCTTGTCCACCAATATTATTCTTACAACCACAAAGCAGTAATATTAGAAAAATTACCATAATTTTATAATAATATTTAGTCAATTTTATCTCCTAATTTAATAACTTACTTAATAATCAGCTACCCACATTTAATAATATATTAATTCTTAAAATCGAGGATTCTATTATATGATTTCTTAATTTGTCAATATAATTATTTATGAATTTTTATACTAGAATATTTCCCAAAATTTTATAATCTTATTTTATTTGCTTAAACCTTTATTTAAATTATTGCCAATATAACAATTATGTCGAAAATATTTTTTATTTTTAAACTTTTGTTTTTCATGATTTAAATTTAATCTTGATAAAATACTATAAACTGTAGGTAAGGTACAATCTATATCATAATGTTTTTTTAATAACTTCTGAATAGTGGTTCCAGTTATTTTATCTTTATTATATGTTTTTTTAAATTCAAGAATTATATTTATAAATTCAGCCTCTTTTTCTTGCTGTAGTATTACTTTACGTCCTCTACCAATTTTATCTTTTAGTCCATCAAGCCCATGTTCTTCAAATTTATTTAGCCAGCGATGAATCATACGGCTGCTCTTATGTACTAAATCTGCTGTTTCTAAAACAGTTTTGCCTGATGCTATATGTGAAAAAGCTAAATAGCGAATCTTAAGCGCTGCGTTTTTTTCGCGTTTTACTAACTCTTTAAAATCATGATCTGCAAAGTTTGCAGGTAATCTTACTTTTTTCATTTTATATATCCTTAAATTATAAATATTCAGAAATTATATCATAAAATAAATAATATGTAATATATTTATTAATTATAATTAATAAATATATTCTCTCTTCTTTCTTTAAAATTTGATAAAATACTGATCTAAATATAATTTCTTTTTAAGAAAAATTTGATAATGAATAATATAAATACTGTAATAGAACTTCTAATTAATAATTCTGGACTTAGTGAATGTGAATTATCTAGACGAATTAATATCACAGTAGCTACACTTAATAAAATTAAAACTGGTTTAATATCAAACCCAACTGCAAAAACGTTAGAGCGAATTGCTCAATATTTTGGGATTACTATTGACCAATTAATGGGACTATCGCCATTAGAAACATATTTCTCAAATAATTTATGCAGTGTTCCATTTATTGAAATAAATTATTTGCCTGACCTAATCAACAGTTCTTTAAATTTTACTAATCATAAAGAATGGAAACGAATAGAAGTTAATGATAATATTAAAAATCATAATCTTTTTGCGACGACTTCTCTAGGAGATGCAATGTATCCCTTATTAGACTCTCAAACTATTGTTATAATTGACAAAGATTATGAAATCAAAAATAAAGCATTTGTTTTAGTTCATTTATACGATTCCAATGAATTTATTATAAGAAGACTGTTAATTGATGGTTCTTTTAGAATACTTAAACCATTAAATAATTCCTTTCCTACTATAACACTTACTAATGAGGATGAAATAATTGGGAGTATTGTATCAACCATAAAAGATTATTCTAAATAACCAATGAAATTCTTAAATTTTTTAAATAATATTTTCTTTAAACAATATGAATTACGCATAAATAGTTATCTATTTTGCAAAAATAGTATTTTTATAATATTTAAACCAAGATTTAGTAGATATAAACTTATTGTGCCAATTTTTAAAGTAATTAAAAACAAACATTATTTATTAAAAATTCATCCATATGATTGTTACATAATTGGAATATTAAATCGTCTATTACAAGAAAATATAAATCCAATTCAAAATGAACGTTTACTTAAAATAAACCATAATAATGAAAAAATATCATTTTGTTTAAATTTTATAGGAATTGATTATGTAAAGGAAGTTTTGCAGTTTGAAATAGGAAGATCACATACTAAGCATAACATACCAATAATAACTTTTTTGAAGAATACATATATAATTCGCGGATTAAATAGTATTGAGTCATTAAAACTTGGTTTTACTATTACAGATTATTTATTAAATAAGGATAATTAAAGAATGGTTATAGAAGAAAAAAAACTTAATTATTTAGTTTATCTACTTTCTATTTATATAACTTTTAAAATATTAATATTTACGTTAGGTGATAAAACTTTGAACTTTCACAATCACTATATTTCTGTGGGATCACTTTTTATACCATTATGGTTTTTTATTGGCGATATTTTAACTGAAGTATACGGATTTCCATTAGTAAAAAAAGTTATATTTGTAGCATTAATCTGCCAATTCATTTTTGCACTTATATGCTTTAGCACTACATTTTTACCATCCACCCAAGATAATATTAACACCGCATATAATTTAATTTTTCTCAGAATGCCACGTTTAGCTTTTTCTAGTTTATTAGCATTAGCTTCGGGAGCAATTATGAATGCATATTTATTAGATAGATGGAAAAAAATTGTTCAGGGAAAATATTTTCTTATTCGTAGCTTATCAACAACTATTTTAGGAGAAACAATTTTTTCTTTTATTGCAATAACATCACAATTCATTGGAAAAACAACGTTTAATCATATACTGGAATTAATGATTGCTTCAATACTTATAAAACTTATTATGACTTTAGTTTTTGTTTATCCCATATCATTAATTGCTAATTTTATTAAATCTTCATTCAATATTAAAAATGAACAGTTTCCACCTCAACCATTAGAATTAATTAATGATGTGTAAGAATTATTTATTTTTTCTATTAATTCATGTTTGCATGTAAATAGTGTATCATTAATTGATTTGATTATTTTTATTCCTATTGCACAATTTGTTATAAATGATGCTTTACAATTAATAGCTATGCTTAAATTTACTGATTCTTCAAAAATTGGAAGGTTTAACTCTTTACAAATTGTTAATATTTCATTTCTAACTATTCCAGGTAATATGCCATCAGTAATGGGAGGAGTAATAATCTCATCCTTTTTATTTATAAAAAATATATTTGCTACAGAGCATTCAGTAATATTGTTTTGAGTATTAAACATGATTCCATCATCATAACCTTTATTTATTGCCTCGTGTCTAGCTATTATTGATTCTAAATAATTTAAAGATTTAATACTGGAAATAATAGAATTTTCATTTTTTTGAATAGTAGTAGTACAAATCCTAGGAAATAAAGCCATGCTATCATTATAAGGAACAGCTCTAATTAATAAAGTGGGGTTAGACTCTTCTGGTATATTAATGCCTCTACCACTAACTCCTCGAGTATATGTTATTCTAATTATTGCAGAGTCTTTCTCTAAATTATTACTTTTTAAAACTTTTAAACAATTTTCATAAAGCTCATTTTTATCTAAATCACATTTTAAATATATCTTGCTGGCATCATCTCTTAAGCGTTGAATATGTTTTTCAAAATGTATTAGGTTACTATTTTGAGCTTTAATTGTTGTAAAAATCCCATCGCCCAATAGGAAACCTCGATCTGCTATATTTATAGCATTTGCTGGATCATTTAAATAGTTGCCATTTAAATAAAACATAAGTTGTCTTTATCCTTATTAATTATTGTATTTACCAAAATATTTTATCAATATATTTTTTATTTAAACACTATTTGCACCTTAAATAAGATGATTATACGATAAGTTGTAAAATTAGGTGTGTTTGTAGAAAAATAGGCATTTTTATCTGGATTTTTTTGAAATTACTCTACTTTCCGATACAAAACTTAGAGAAAATCTCTCCTAATAATTCATCTGAGGTATATTCTCCAGTAATCTCTCCTAGTTTTGAGTGAGAATAGCGTAGTTCTTCGGCTAGTATTTCTAGGTTGCTCCAATTTGCAAAAGCATGGTCTATGTGATTAACTGCGGATTTAAGAGCAATTAAATGGCGTGAGCGAGCAATAAATATATTTTGATTGGTATGATTAAAGCCTATTACTTCTAATATAGTATTTCTTAATAAGTCAAGTCCTATATTATTTTTTGCAGATATATAAATATGAATAGATTCATCTATAACTTCTTTTTTAGATATATCATTGGTTAAATCAATTTTATTGTGTATAAATAGTTTGGGTATATGAAAGGGAATATTTTTTAAAATTTCAGTGTCGGCGTTAGTAATACCTTCTGTTTGATCAATTAAAATTAAACATATTTCAGCTATATTAATGGCGTCAAGGGCTTTTTTAATGCCAATTGTTTCAACAATATCAGTAGAATTGCGAATACCGGCAGTATCTATAATATTAAAAGTAATACCATTAATAATAACTTTTTCTTTAATAATATCACGGGTAGTGCCTGCAATATCTGTTACTATAGCAATATCTTCATTAGCTAGGGCATTTAATAAACTTGATTTACCGACATTGGGTCTCCCAATAATTACTAAGTTTGCTCCATTATTTAATAAAACTCCCTGTTTGGTGATATTTAATAATTGATAAATATTTTGTTTTAATGTTTTTAATTTTTCATAAATTTTATGGTTAGCTATGAACTCTATATCTTCCTCGGGAAAATCAAGAGTAGCTTCAATAAACATTCTTAGATTTATTAATTGTTCTTTTATTGTTGAAATATGATGAGAAAATGTGCCTTTTAAAGATTTTATAGCGCTTTTAGCAGCAGCTTCACTATCAGCATTAATTAAATCAATAATACTCTCAGCTTGCAGTAAATCAATTTTATTATTTAAATAAGCTCTCTGACTAAATTCACCAGGTTTAGCTAAACGGCAACCTAATTCTACACATCTATTTAATAGCATTTGTAGTATTATGGGGCTACCATGACCGTTTAGTTCAAGAATATCTTCGCCAGTAAATGAGTTTGGCGATTTAAAAAATATAATTAATCCTGAATCAATAATTTCGTTGTTTTTATCAAAAAAGTCAGTATAAGATGCTACTCTTGGCTTTAGCTCCAGGGGGTTTCTTATTAATTGTTTAGCAATATTTAATAAATTAGTTCCTGAAATTCTAACTATTCCTATTCCTGAATAACCAGATGCGGTGGCAATTGCTACAATATTATCATTATTCACATAAAAACTTTATAATTAATTAATTGCCATTATTTTATCATAAAAACTTTGGGGGTATTTTTCTAATAGCGAGTTAGGCTTTTTATGCAATTTAATGATATATGTTATAATTAAAGCCTTTTTAGGGTAGTGTGGATTTTATTTGTATAATTGGGTGGTAATGAAGACAAAGAGAAAGTATTTAGTAATTAAAATTATTATTTTTATAATAATTTGTCAATATTCTATAGCTGAGGAATTTTCAGTGCCAGAAAACAAAAGTTTTTCGTTCGACGATTTTTTTAATAAGCCATCACAATACCCAAGCTGTAGCCAGGAAGATTATTATTGGTCTGAACAATCGGGAGTTGATCATGTAGAAATCCCTGCAATAGAATCAAGCAGTGTTGTTTTAAATGCAGATAAAATTACTGCCCAAGAAGGAAAAACTTATTATGCTTTGGGTGATGTTATGGCGTATAACAGCGAGAATACATTATTGGCGGACTGGGTAATTTATGATCAAAAAGTATCGCGCGTTACAGGTGGAGATAATATTAAATTGACACGTGGATATGACATTATGACTGGTAGCTTTGTCGATTATTATATTGATTTAAATAAAGGAACAATAAAGAAAGGCTCTGCATTGCAAAAAGCTACTAATATTTTTGCAAGTGGAGAAGAGATAGACATTTATAATCAAGAAAAATATAAAATTAAAAAAGGGTGTTTGACCTCATGTGATCCTAATAATCCAGCGTGGCATATTCGGGCACAAGAGGCTACATTTGATTATCAAAATAACTTAGGAACTGCACGAGGGGCTGCTTTTTATGCAGAATCAATACCAATAGCTTATTTACCATATTTACAATTTCCCTTAGGCAAAAGGCAGTCTGGATTTATTGTCCCTGTGCTTGGAAAATCAGGGGGTAATTCTGGTTATTATTTAGGGCTTCCTTATTATTGGAATATGGCGCCAAATTATGATATGACCATTACTCCCATATTATATTCTGATTCAGGTTTTATGTTAGCTGATGAGTTTAGGTATTTAACTGAATCTGGTTCTGGGCAAATGTTTACTCAGCAGATGCCTAGTGATTGGAATACCGGACAATATAGATATTATTGGAGTTTAGAAGATAGACATGAGATTCTTAATGATTTGCATGTAGGTTATGATTATAATTCTGTTTCAGATAGTAGTTATTTTAATGATTTTGGAAACTTTATATCTGTAGTTAATAATTATAATCTAGATCAATCGGTATTTGTAAATTATACCCCTACCTGGGGGTTGTTTGGAGTTAAAGCTCAGCAATATCAAACAATACAACCACCTGGTATACCGAAAGTAGCACAGATTTATGCTAAAGCACCAGAAGTAAGATTTAATATTAATCAACAACAGTTAGGTAAGAGTAATTTACAGGCAGGTTTGATTAGTCAGTATACTGATTTTGCAGGTGGTGGGGGTTCATTGCAAGTAGGTCAAAGGGTTGTTGCTTATCCTGATTTAACATTAGTTTTAGAAAATAATTGGGGGTTTTTAAAACCTCGAATTGGTTATAATTATACGCATTATCAATTGGCCCCATTTTTTGGTATACAGAATGATTATTCAACATTTGATAGATCCTTACCCATAGTCACAGTTGATTCAGGATTAATTTTTGAGCGTCCTGCTTCATTTTTTTCTACTAATTATGTTCAGACCATTGAACCCAGATTATATTATGTTTATATTCCTCAAGTTAATCAATCAAATATTCCTATGTTTGATACGGCACCAGCTACTTTTAATATTGATCAATTGTTTCTTGAAAATAGATTTTCAGGGTTTGATAGAATTAATATGGCAAATAATTTAACTATTGGTGCTTCTTCAAAATTAATTAATGATAATAATGGAATAGAAGTAGCTAATTGGGGTATAGCTTATAGATATAAGATTACCCCAGAAAATCAATTTATTTATGGTGATTTTACAAGGTTTCCAGTTCTTTATCAACCTAGACCAGATTTAATTTTAGAGCTTAATAATAAATGGGTGCGTTCAGTTTCAACAAATGCAAGTTTTCAATATGATACAGTATTTGGCAATATTGCTGCTTACGTTTTTAAGTTAAGTTATAATCCTGAGGACTATAAAGTAATAAATGCCAGATTTTCTTATCAGTATAATTTGCCGACATTATTTTATAACTATACCCCAGGGCAGGTAGATGCCCCTCCACCTATATATGAAAATCAATATGCGCTTGATCTATCAGGGCAATGGCCTTTATTTTCAAATCATTGGTTATTAGAGGGTAGAGTAAACTATGATTTTACTATGAATAAGTTCTTAAATTATTTAGGTGGTATTGAATATAATGGGGGTTGTTGGTCGGTGCGTTTTCTTGCCGAAAATTATGCCACTAATATATTTTTAGCAAATAATCAACCTAAATATACAACTACATACATGATTCAATTTACGTTGACTGGATTAACTAACTTAGGTTTTGGAGGGGATCCTATTCGTGAATTAAATATAAATATTCCAGGTTATGTTCCAATAATTAAAAATTCATTAGGATATTAAATTTATGCAAAAAAAAATATTAATTGTTTGTTTGGGGTTAATCCCATTTGTTTTTGCTGATCTTAAGCAAATAGGTGTAGAGAAAAAAATAGATTTAAAAGTTGAATCAGGAAATAAATTAAAAAGCACTAAATCTACAGTAAAAGATATGGATAGAATTGTAGCTTATGTTAATAAAGATGTAATTACTTCTAATCAGGTTAATATGCAGGTTAAGCAGATTTTTATGCAGTTAAATAAAAATAAAGGAATTATACCAAGTGAGGTAGAAGTAAAAAATCAAATATTAGAGCAGCTTATTATGCAGAAAATTCAATTAGATTTAGCAAATAGGCTGGGGATTAAAACTACAGATATTGAAATTACTGATGTAATTAAGAACATAGCAAAAGCGCAACAGCTTGATTTAACTCAATTCATAGAAAAACTTAACAATGAAGGTATTTCTTTTGATACATTTAGGCAGCAAATTAGAACCCAAGTTTTAATTGATAAATTAAAACAAAGGGAAGTTGATGCAAGGATTGTTGTTAATGATGATGAGGTTAATCGAGTATTAAATAGCGAAGCATATAAAAACCGTGTAGACTATGAGTTATCAGATATTATTATTAGTATTCCTGAGCAAAACCAAGCAGTAGAAGTTGAGAAAAAACAAAAATTAGCAAATCAGGCGTATCTTGAATTAAAAAATGGAGTTCCTTTTGAAGAAGTTGCGGCAAAATATTCTGTAGCACCTAACGCACTGAATGGGGGGAAAATTGGTTGGAAAAGTAATACTGCATTACCTCCAGTTATTTCTGATGAGCTTAAAGATTTGAAAAGTGGAGATTACACAAAAGTAATTAGGGTTCCTGTTGGTTTTTTTATTTTTAAAATTAATAATATTAGAAAGCATGGGATGCCCCAAATTGTGCGTCAATATCATGTTAGGCATATTTTGATAAGAGTTAATGAAACTACTGATGAAAATGAGGCGCAAAACAAAATATTAGAAATTAAGAAAAAACTTGATCAAGATATAAATCAGCCAGAAAAATTAAATGAAGATTTTATAAAACTAGCTAAATATTCAGAGGACACAAGTAGTATAAATGGTGGTGATATAGGATGGGTATCTAAGGGCGATACTGTTCCTGCATTTGAAAAGGCTATAATTAACACGCCAACTGGAAAAATTAGCGATATAATTAGAACTCCATTTGGTTGGCATATTTTAGAAGTATTAGGTGTAAGAGATTCAAATTTAACTAATGATAAAGAAAGAGCAGATATTAGGCAAGATATCAGAGAGAGCAAGGGAGCGTTACTTTATACTCAATGGTTGAGAGATATTAGAGAAATGGCATATGTTAAAATAAATGATAATTAGCTATGAAAAAAATAGTATTAGTAACATCAGGTGACCCAAGTGGAGTGGGACCTGATATATGTTTAGATTTAGCAAATAATCAATTTAGCGATGATTATGAAGTAGTTATTTTAGGTGATATAGAGTTATTACAGGATCGTGCTAAATTATTAAAAAAAAAAATAAATTTTATAGAACTGGATAAATATAGTCTTATTAATTTAAAAAATGATAATTTTTATTATAATAAAAAAAACAAAAGTTTATTAGTTTATAACATAGTTTGTGAGAATAGGAATTGTATTGGTGTTTTAGAAGTAGCTAATAGTAGTTATGTTATCGAAATATTAAATACTGCAATAGATTTTTGTAAAGAGCAATTAAGTAATATAATTGTAACAGCACCAATAAGTAAAGAAGTTATTAATCGGTTTGGTATTAATTTTTTAGGGCATACAGAATATTTAGCAAAAGAATTTAATATTCCCAAAGTAGTTATGATGTTGGCAAATAAGTTTATGAATGTTGCTTTGCTAACAACTCATATCCCTATAAAAGATGTATCTAATTTAGTCACAAAAGATAATTTAAATACAACGATAGATATAATTTTAAAGGTATTTCAAAGTCAATATAAAATTTTAACACCAAAAATAGCAGTGTGTGGCTTAAATCCTCATGCAGGAGAAAATGGTTATATTGGTGAGGAAGAGATTAAAATAATAAATCCTGTAATTAGTGATTGGCAGAAGAAGGGTTATAATGTTTCAGGTAGTTATTCTGCAGATACAATTTTTAATAAAGCATTAGAGTTTGATGTTATTTTAGCAATGTATCATGATCAAGGATTACCAGTTTTAAAATATTCTGATTTTAAAGGTGGGGTAAATGTTACACTGGGTTTACCTATTATACGAACTTCAGTTGACCATGGGATAGCGTTAAGTTTAGCAGGAACTGGTCTGGCTAGTAGTAAAAGTTTAGTTAGCGCAATTGAATTTGCAATAAATAAAGATTTTAAGTGAAAGAGTTATTGTGAAAAAAAATGCTATTTATGCACAATCTGGTGGAGTAACTGCTGTAATTAATGCTTCAGCTTGTGGGGTTATTACAACTTGTAGAGATAGTGAAAAAATAGAAGTTCTTTATGCTGCCCAAAATGGGATTTTAGGTATTTTAAATGAAAATTTAATTGATACTAGTTTTGAAACTAAAGAAGATATTGCACTTTTGCGTTATACTCCAGGGGGAGCGTTTGGTTCATGTAGATATAAATTAAAAAATTTAGAGCAAAATCGTAAGGAGTATGAACGTTTAATAGAGGTTTTTTCGGCATATAATATTGGTTATTTTTTTTATAATGGTGGTAATGATTCAGCAGATACTTGTTTAAAAGTCTCTCTAATTGCACAAGAGCTTAATTATCCCATAAATGCAATTCATATACCAAAAACCATAGATAATGATTTGGTGGTGACTGATAATTGTCCCGGTTATGGTTCAGTTGCAAAATATGTGGCAACTTCAATTTTAGAAGCTGGTTTTGATTTGAATTCTATGTTTGCTACTTCAACAAAAGTGTTTATTTTAGAAGTAATGGGGAGAAATGCAGGTTGGATTGTTGCTAGTTGTGGATTAGCAAGTAAAGAAATAGGACAACCTCCCCACATAATTTTATTTCCTGAAATTCAGTTTGATTTAAAAAGGTTTTTAAAAAAAGTTTTAGATACTGTGAGTAAATATGGCTATTGCGTAATAGCTGTTTCTGAAGGAATAAAAATTCAAGAAAGTGACATAATTGATAATTTAAGGGGGGTGGATGCATTTGGTCATCGGCAATTAGGTGGTATTAGTGCGACACTAGCTAATATTATTTCTAATGAATTAAAACTAAAATGCCATTTTGCTATTGCTGATTATTTACAGCGTTCAGCTAGACATCTTGCTTCAAGAACAGATATAGATCAAGCTTATTATTTAGGAGCTGTGGCAGTTAAATTGGCATTAAATAAACATAATGCAATTATGCCATATATTAAGCGTATCTCTCAAGAGCCGTATTTATGGGAAATAGATTATGTACATCTAAATGAAGTGGCAAATAAAGAAAAATTTCTGCCAAGAGATTTTATTGATGAAGAGGGGTTTCATATTACTAAAAAATGTAGAGAGTATATTGAACCTTTAATTAGGGGGGAAGATTATCCGCTGTATGTTAATGGACTTCCTCATTATGTAAAATTAAAAAATCAACTAGTTGTAAAAAAATTATTTGAATTTTCTAGTGTTGTTTAAAAGAGAATATATATTTTGAGTAAAAACATTACACTTGCAATTACTGGAGCTAGTGGTATTCCAATAGCTTTTACATTATTGCAGCAATTATTAAAAAATAATTGCTTGGTTCATTTAGTCATATCAAATAGTGGTATAATTACAGTAAAACAAGAGACAGAAATTAGTTTATCGTCTAATCCTAATACTGTTAAGGATATACTAATTAAAGAACTGCAATTAGAAAATGTAAATAACTTATTTGTTTATTCTAATAATGATTGGTATGCACCGATGGCATCTGGTTCTAGTGTAAGTGAGGCAATGGTTATTTGCCCATGTTCTATGGCAACATTAGGTAAAATAGCATCTGGAATTAGTGAGGATTTACTAGTTAGGGCAGCTGATGTTATAATAAAAGAGCGTAAAAACCTTTTATTAATTCCTCGAGAAACACCTTTTTCTGCAATACATTTAGAGAATATGTTAAAACTCTCAAGACTGGGCGTTAGTATTATACCGCCGGTATTAGAATTTTATACACATCCTAAAACCTTAGGAGATATGATTGATTTTATAGTTAGTCGAATTTTAGATCAACTAGGAATTAAAAATGATTTAATTTCTAGATGGTCAAGTAAATAATATTTTGAAAGATTTAACATGAACAATATTTTAGAAATAATTAAAGAACAAGTAGAAACAAATAAGGTTGTTCTTTATATGAAAGGCACAGCAAAATTTCCTATGTGTGGTTTTTCTGGGCGGGCTCTTAAACTTTTATCTTTATGTAAAGTTTCTGATTTTTTAGCTGTAAATATATTAGAAGATGAGGAAATGAGACAGGGAATTAAAGAATATTCAAACTGGCCTACTATACCGCAATTATATGTAAATGGCGAATTTATAGGTGGGTCAGATATTATGGCAGAGATGTATGAGAGTGGAGAATTACAAAAGTTATTATCTACTGTTAAATAAAAATTTAAATATTTATATTTTTAAAAATTAAATTGATGAATGAATTTTTAACTCTTGAACAAATAAAGCAAATTGAAATTGAGGCATTAAATAAAAAACTAAATTTAATTGATTTAGCCGGCAATGCTATTTTTACTTGGATAAAAAATAATTTTTCTGTTTCAAGTAAGATAATTATTTTAGTTGGTGCTGGTAATAATGGTTCAGATGTCTTAAGTAGTGCCATAAATCTTTTAAAAAACAGTTTTTTGGTTGCTGTTTTACCTGTTATGCAAGAAGTAAATGATAATTCAAAAAGCCTTTTAGAAATATTCAAAAATCATAATGGTATTATTTTAAATGAAATACCTGAAAATTTTGATAATTATGATGTAATTATTGATGCAATTCTAGGAATTAGAATTAATAAAGATATTGATGCTAATCTTAAAATAATCATAAATAAAATTAATGCAATAGAAACTGAAAAATTTGTTTTAGCTATAGATACGCCTACAGGATTAAATCCATTTACGGGAGAAGTTTATAGTATAGCTGTTAAAGCCAATCAAACCATTACTTTTATAAGCGATAAACCAGGTTTTTATACTGGAGAAGCTATAGATATTGTTGGAAAAGTTATTGTCAGTCCATTATTAAATATAAAAGATTATAAATTAAATAAAAGTGGTACAACAATTCAAATTAATAATCTTGCTTCAATAAATTATAAAGCACTTGTTCGTAAAAAACAAAATGCCAGCAAAGGCGATTTTGGTACTGTGGCTATGATTGGTGGTAATAAAGGTATGAATGGAGCTTTATGTCTGGCTGGTCAAAGTGCCATGTTATTAGGTAGTGGCAAGGTTGTATTAGGTTTTATTGATAAGGAATTTGTTGTTGATAATTTTATGCCAGAGCTAATGACTAAAACTATAGATGATATTCTTAATAATTTGGATCAATTTACAGTTTTGGTAGTTGGGCCTGGGCTAGGAACTGGTTCAGAAGCCATTGCAATTATTGATAAAGTTTTAGCACAAAAATTAAATTTAAAAGTAATTTTTGATGCTGATGCTTTGAATATCTTATCTTCAAATGTAGAACTTTTGCAAAAGTTTTCTTTATTATCTAATAAAGTTATTACACCACATCCAAAAGAAGCAGCACGTTTATTAGGTACTACTACAAAAGAAATTCAACATAATAGATTTTTATCAGTAACTCAATTATATAATAAACTTAACACTATAACTTTGTTAAAAGGTGCAGGCTCTCTAATTAAAAATAAAGATACTATTTATATTAATCGTTCAGGCAATGTAGCTTTATCTGCTGCAGGGGAAGGAGATACTTTATGTGGGATTATAGCAGCCTTTGCTTGTAATTTAGATTTAATAGACGCCCTTAAATTTGCTGTATATATTCATGGGTTAGCTGCTGATAATCTAAGCCAATTGTTGCATGGATATAACGGTATTTTAGCTTCGGAAATTGCTTATGAAGCTAGACAATTATTAAATAATATTATTTATCTTTAAACTACGTTATTTATTTTCCTAATATAAAAACCACTTCTTGTTTATGAATATTAGGTATATTTTTTAAATTTTTCCAATCTTTTATTTCTTTACTGATAATATTTTCGTTTTTACTCATTAAATTAATTGCAATACTTAAAGTAATATTAGGTGATAGAGTTTTTATTAGGATATCTAATAATTGCTGATTTCGAAATGGGGTTTCAATTATAATTTGACTTTGGTTATATTTTATAACAAGTTCTTGTAGAATATTTAACTTTTCAATTTTGGCAACTTGTTCTATTGGTAAATAGCCATTAAAAGCAAAAGATTGCCCGTTAACTCCGCTAGCCATTAATGCTAATAAAATAGAGCTTGGCCCAACTAGAGGAATGACTGTGATGCCATGTTTATGGGCTAATTTAATTATTTGACTACCAGGGTCAGCAATGGCAGGAATTCCGCAATCAGAAATAAGACCTACATCATACCCATCTAATAAAGGCTGCATTAGCTTTGAGAGATTTTGGTTATGTTTATTTAATTCTTGAATTTTAAGATCTTGCAATGATGAATTTAAGCCTAATTGTTTTAAATGTTGGCGGGCAATTTTTGCTGTTTCTACAATAAAATATTGTAAATGTTGAATCATTAATAATTGTTCTGGTAATAAAACATTATTATCAATATTAGGTGAAATAGCAGTTGGGATTAAATATAGTTTTGTCATGTAGTTTATTAAAAATAAATGAATAATAGTTATTATAGCATTTTATGTTTATGTGTTTAGATAATTTACAGTACAATAAACCTCTTTCTAAACTTAAATACTAAGTGAGAGGTTTATTGTTAAACTTTTAAAAATCAATTATTTAATCATTTTATAATTATATTATTTGGAGAAGCTTCTGTTTTAATACTTGCTGGAAATAAAACAGTTAATTGTCCATTAGTACTATTAATACTATACATACTTACTGTATTGTCATTACCATTTGTAACATACAAATATTTTTCAGTAGGGTCAATTGCTATTGCAGTAGGATTATTACCAGTGATAACAGTAGCTGGCGATAATGGAAATAGTTGCCCGTTTGCAAGAGCAACACTATACATTGATATAGTATTATTTGGTGAGGCATTTACAACATAAAAATATTTTCCAGAAGGTGTTATTGCAAATACAGAAGGATTACTTACATTAACAGTGAATGTTGCAGATAGTACACCAGTTGCAGGGTCTATATTATATATTGAAATATTATTAGAGTTTTTATTAGAAACATAAGCACGATATCCAAAAGGGTCAACTGCTATGGTATAAGGACCGCTTCCTGTAGCGATGGTAGCGGGGGATAATGGGACTAATTGCCCATTTATAATATTTATACTAAACATTAAAACAGTCTGATTAACATAATCTATAACATAAGCAAGAGTTCCCGAAGGAGAAATTGTCATTGCAAGAGGAAAAGAAGCAGGGACAGATGCTGGATTCGACGCGGTTAATTGTCCTGTAGAAGAATTTGTTTGGAATATATAAATGTTCCCATTGCATGGAACATAAACAAAGGCATCCGAAGGAGTAATTGCTACTGTATAACAAGTGGAGGATACTGGAATAAATGGTGGATATAATGCAGTTAACTGCCCAGTAGTCTTGTTTCTACCATACATATATATGTTATTTCCATTTACCGCATATGCATAATTACCAGAATTAGTAATTACCATTGATTTAGGACTATTTCCAGTAGCAATAATTGGTGGAGATAGTGCTGCTAATTGTCCAATACTGCTATTTATACTATACATTGACATAGATGCACCAACACCATTTACAACATATGCAAAAAAACCATTAGCACTAGCGCCCACTGTTAAATTAGTTGACCCTGATATTTGTAATGCCATAGCTTGAGCTATTATTGTTGTGGAACCTTCTTTAATGGCGGTGGCTAGTCCATTGCTACCAACAACATTACTAATTGTAGCGACTCCTGTTTGTGATGAGCTCCAAGTTACTTCATTTGTGATATCTTCTGTACTGCCATCTGAGTACCCACCAGTTGCTGTAAATTGCTCTGTGTCTCCTACAATTGTAAATGGATTAGTTGGAGTTATTGTAATTGATTGTAATATTGCATTACTTACGCTTACTGAAGCTGGTGAAGATGTTATACCATTTAAACTTGCAGTAATAGTTGTATTACCAGCACTAACACCTTTAACAACAACATCTTCAGTATTAAGACCTGGTGGCTGTGATAAGTAATCAATTGTAGCAATATTTAAATTAGCAGACTGCCAAAATGCCTCCATAGAAATATCTTCACTACTGCCATCAGAATATACTCCTGTAGCAGTAACTACTTCAAAATTCCCAACATGTGTATTTATAATGCTTGGCGTTACTGTAATTGATTGTAATGAGGCAGTACTCACAGTTACTGCTACTGGTAAAGATGTTATACCATTTAAACTTGCAGTAATAGTTGTATTACCAGCTCTAACACCTTTAACAACAACATTTTCTATAATAAAATCTGGTGGCTGTGGTATGTAATCAATTATAGCGATATTAGAATTAGCAGATTGCCAAAGTGCTTCTATAGAAACATCTTCACTACTGCCATCAGAATATAATCCTGTAGCGGTAACTACTTCAAAATTTCCAACATGTGTATTTATAATATTTGGCGTTACTGTAATTGATTTTAGTAGAGCAGAACTTACACTAACCTCAGTTTCCGAAGATACACTACCTAAACTTGCAATAATAGCCGTAGTACCAGCAGAAACTCCTTTAACACAAAATGGACTATCAATAATTGCAGGACACTCAGTAATTAAAGCAATAGCAGGACTAATAGATTTCCAGGAAGCCTCTAATGTAATATCTTCACTACTGCCATCAGAATATAATCCTGTAGCAGTAACTATTTCAAAATTTCCAACATGCGTATTTATAATACTTGGCGTTATTTGAATTGATTGTAATACCGCTGATTTTACTTGTACTGTAGCCGATCCTGTTACACCATTTAAACTTGCATTAATAGTTGTAGTCCCAGGACTAACGCCTTTAACACAAAAGGGATTATCAATATTTTCTGCTGGACATGAGTCAATCTGAGCAATATTAGGATTGTTTGACTGCCAAAATGATTCAAGAGTAATGTCTTCAGTGCTTCCATCGAAATATAATGCTTTTGCAGAAAGTACTGCATAATTATTAATGTGTATATTTATTGGATTTGGTGTAATTGAAATAGATTTTATAGAGCTATCATTTACATTTACTATAGATGATCCTGTTACACCATTTAAACTTGCAGTAATATTCGTAGTGCCGGCATTAATTGCTGTAACACATAATGAATTATCAATGGTTACTGGGCATGCTCCAATTTTAGCAATATTGGAGTTCTCAGTTTGCCAAGATGCTTCAAGAGTGATATCTCGGAGATTTCCGTCAGAAGCTACTCCTACAGCAGTAATTATAGTAATATTTCCAATATGGGTATCTATTTGAACCGGATTAATAATTATCGATTTAATAGCGGACTGCTGCTGATGAGTAGAACTTCTACTGCACCCTATTTGATACAAACATAATAAGAGAAAAAAAATAAAATAAAATAATTTTTGTGATTTATATGAGATTTTATTTATAATCAAGATATTTTCCTTAGAATAGTTTTATAAAATGCTTTATTGTCTTATCAAAAGGAAATAATAAATTATTAGTTTATCATTATTATACAAGTATAGCTAATAAAAGTCAATTAAAATTAGCAAAAATATCTTAATCTTTAAGGGTGAAATTAATTGGAGTTTGATCAATAGACATCTTTCGTAACAATAGAGCTCTTTCGGAACTATAATATATAAAATAGTTTAAACTATATCCCTGCTAAATATTAAGGGATATAAGTCTAATGAAATATGTAACATTAAAAAAAGTAAATGATGCAGTATTTAGAAGATCTACAGGAGTAAAAAGGAAAACTTTTGAAGTCAGGCTTAACTTATTAGAAGTAGCTTATAAAAAGAAGAAAGCAACAGGTGGCAGTAAAAGTAAGCTCAGTGTAGCTGAAATGCTATTGATGGCGTTAAAGTACCTACGTGAATATCGAACATATCTCCAAATAGGTTTAAATTATGGAGTTAGTGAAAGTACAGCTTATAAACATATAGTGTGGGTAGAAAATATATTAGTAAAGAGCAAAGAATTTGCTTTTCCTAGTAAAAAAGAACTTTACAATAATAATGATATTATTTTAATTGATGTTACAGAAAGCCCAGTAGAGCGACCTAAAAAAAAGACAGAAACAGTTTTACTCGGGAAAGAATAAGCGACACACCATAAAGACTCAAGTAATAGTAAACAAACGAACTAAGCAAATAATCTGCACAAATTTTGCTAAAGGTAGAAAACATGACTATAGAGTGTTTAAAGAATCAAAAACTAGAATTAATAGTATGAGTTCTGTTGTTGTAGATTCTGGATATCAAGGATTGCAGAAACTCCATGTAAATACAGAATTACCTAAAAAGAAAACAAAGAAAAATAGTGCACTTGCTTCTAAACGTGTACTGAATGAAAATGTTATTGGTGTGGTTAAAAGATTTAGGATCATAGCCGATAAATATCGTAATAGAAGAAAAAGATTTCATTTACGATTCAACTTAATTGCAGGGATTTACAATTTTGAGTTAAATTTGTAGGTTACGAAAGAGGTCTATTATAGTATTGTTAATGTGTACTAATTCAAACTTTATCTGACAATCACCATTTAACTGACAGTTTCTGTAAGATCACTTAAACTGTCAGATTTCCCCAATAGCATACCACAATTTTTTTCAATTGCGATATGTTTACTATCTAA
>JACCDN010195402.1_pt1 | contig 25891 bp, 26 predicted proteins | sample 7441691 | NCBI WGS metagenome assembly JACCDN01 (sample SAMN15323439, study PRJNA562643) | freshwater metagenome | isolation source: river surface water | place: USA:Blue River Watershed | collected 2017-08-16 | reverse complement strand
ATATAACCGGCAATAGAGGCAACCAAGCTCAAATGCCCGCGCTTTTGGGAGATCATTTTTTTTAAGACAACTTCCGTGATATTCATGGCCCCTTTTAAATTAATATCAATCATTCGATTGGCCATTTCTGCTGAAAAATTTTTGGCACCCATTGGTGAATAATCAGCTGCAAAGTAGACAACTAAATCTAGTGATATAATTGCATCTGAAATTATCTTTGCTTGATCAATATTTAATACATCAAGTGGATAGACTTGAACTTGTGTTGGAAATTGATCTTTAATTTCTTTTAGAGCTGCTTCGTTTCTCGCTGATATTTTTAATTGTGCGCCTTTTTTTGCGAGCTCAATAGCAAAAGCGCGACCGATTCCTTGGCTTGCGCCAATAACCCAAACATTTACATCTTTCCATTGGGTAATTTTTTTGTTCATGACACACTCTTTGAAAATTGCACAACATCATTTTTTTAACTCACAAATAATCTAAATAACTACGAGATCTTTTAAAGAAAATTTTTCTGATGCCGCCTGATAGTAATGCTTAAAAACAACCTGCTCATCTTTTATTAAGAAATAGCCACCGAGCTGCAGACTATCGCCTTCAACTTCTCCTAATCCATGACCTTTTATCAGTCCTGCCCATAGACCTCTAATCCATGTCATGGGGCCAAAAACCTGTCGTAGATTTCCTCTTCTTAAACCGAACGCCTTAAAAATTCTTCTCGATGGATCGGCGATATGAACAACTGGATGATCAAAATAGCGTGCAAAAAATTCGTCCCCAAAACTAGGATCACTCATGTGAACAAATACTAATGAATGACCCAATTGGTTTATCTGCTTTTCAATTGAAGAAATCTCAGCAACATTTTCACGGCAAAAAGTGCAGCCAAAATGACGAATAAAAACTAACAACACTGGCTTTGTCCTCGACATAGCAAGAATTGAATCTCCTTGATTGGTACGAGTTTTCTTCAAAATTTGAGTTAAATCTTCAATGCCGTCAAGATCTGAATTTATAAAATCTCTTCGGTAAAAAAAGTTCATTAATAAATATATTTCAACAGAGCTAACGATGTTTAAAATGATAACTCCTAACTTTTCGAGTTCATTACTGGCCGTACCGAATTGAAAAGCATAGATCAGGGGAACTGTAAGGCTTACTCCTAAGGAAAAAATAAGCATGCTCCAGCTAGTTTCATTGAACTTAGGAAGAAAAAAATAAAATAGAGAGAGCCCCAAATAAACGAAAGCAATGATTATGGACATGCCTTGATCTAATTGCCGAAAAAAAGCAAAAAATATGACCGCAAGGAAAAATTGAATGAATGATAATATCAATTGATGAACTTTCATGGGGATATTGTATCGTTTTTTTTAAGATTCCACGATAAGACCATGTTTAGACAAACTATTTTTTAAGTTTGGAAAAAAACTCATCCAAATCCTCAAAATTTTTAAGCTGCATAAATCTTTTCTTATATTCTTGGGTAATTTCGATCTGTTCAGAGCTTCCAAGCACAAGCTTGATCTCAGCAGGCGTCCCTTTTAGCACCTTAGTAACATAGTTTACTTTAAAAGCTGTTCCTAATTGATCGATAAAGCGAGTTGCCCCAACGACAACAACTTCTGGTTTTAAAAACTTAATTGAATCGATCAAGGAATTTGCGGGGAGATTCGGTCCGAGATAAATAAGATTTAAATTATGATGAATGGCCAATAAGGAACCAATAATAATCCCAAATTCATGATGATCCTCTTCAATTCCACATAAAATAACATTGTATTTATTATTACGATGTTGATCAATCGATCTAAAGAATAATTGACCAATATGAAACTTTAAAATCGCAGATAAAGCATGCTCTTGTGAAACATTATAATCACCTCTGGCAACGGCCCCACCTAACTCAGACATAATGGGAAGAATGATTTTTAATGCGAATTCTTTTTCTGAAAGCAAAATTTTCAATTTGTTAATTTCTTGGATAATGATGTCTAGTTTGTACTCTCTTAGTGCAAACAAAATAATATTGATCGACTGGTTTATATCAACCTCAGGACTTTTTGTTTCATACAACGTTAGCTCTACTTCATTCTTTGCAATCTCAGTTTTACCAAGGGTTTTTAATAGTTCTTTTAACTCTGCAATTGAATAACTGGCAATCTTAGAAATTGAATAGCCTAGCAAACATGCTTCACTTAAAAGAATTAATTTTTCAACATCAGTTTTTGAATAAGCACGATGTCCGGAAGTATCGCGCCCAGGTTTAATCGCAGTGTAGCGCTTTTCCCAAGCACGAATTGTATGCACCCCCACGCCTGAGAGTTTTGATGCCATTTGAATTGTGTATAATATTTCCACTCTGTTCCTAAGCTCCAAAATGAGAAAGCTGCTCACCACCTAACACATGAAAATGTGTGTGGAAAACTGTCTGGCAGGCATCCTGGCCCTGATTTGTGACAACTCTAAATCCTGTATTAACAAGGCCTGATTCTTTTGTGTATTTTTTAATTGATTGAAACATCTGAGCAAGGCCTTCTTGCTCATCGGCCATTTCATTTATGTTACGGGTATGATTTCTGTGCACAAACAGTAAGTGTACTTTCGCTTGCGGATGAATATCATGAAAGGCATAAACATTTTCATCTTCGTAAACTTTCTTAGAAGGAATTTCACCTTTAATGATTTTGCAAAATAAACAATCCATTATTTTATCCTCTCAACATTTGCACCGAGTGTTTTTAATTTATCAACTAGATTTTCATAGCCTCGATCAAGATGATACACACGCTGAATTTCTGTCGTTCCTGTTGCACATAGTGCCGCAATAATGAGCGCTGCCGATGCTCTTAGATCTGTACACATGATAGGAGCAGAACTAAGTTTTGCTTCACCCTCAATAAATGCGGATTTACCTTTTAAGGTAATCGCAGCTCCCAAACGTATAAGCTCAGGGACATGCATAAAACGATTTTCAAAAATATTTTCCGAAATTACACTTGACCCTTTAACCTGTGTACACAGCGCAATTAACTGCGCCTGAGCATCGGTTGGAAAGCCTGGAAAAGGCGCTGTATCGACATGACAGCCTTTTAGTACACTTTTTTCAACTTTAATGTAATTGGCACCTGTTTCAATTTTTGCACCCATTTTTTTTAAGAGTTCCGTGACAAATTCTAAATGTGCGGGATCTACTTCTTCGATACGAACATCTGATCCAGTGGCCAATGCTGCCATTAAATAAGTTGCCGCTTCAATGCGATCACCTATTGCTTCGTATGTAGCTTCTTTTAATTCCTTTACACCTGTCACTTCAATTTTTTTCGTTCCAATTCCCTTTACATTTCCCCCCATCGCATTGATGAAATGAGCAAGATCATCAATCTCTGGTTCAAGTGCTGCGTTGTCTATAGTAGTGGTTCCTTCAGCAAAAACAGCGGCCATCATAAGATTTTCAGTCGCGCCAACAGAAGGAAAAGATAATAACAAATGGGCTGCTTTCATTTTGGGAACACTTGCTTCAACATACCCACCGGTTAAGTGAATAACACAACCCATTTTTTCTAAATTTGTTAAGTGAATATCAATTGGACGTGTCCCAATTGCACACCCTCCAGGAAGAGAAACTTTTGCTTTTTTAAGTCTTGCCAGAAGTGGTCCTAAAACAAAAATAGAAGCTCTCATGGTTTTAACCAGATCATAAGTCGCTTCATGTGAATTTAATGTCGAAGCATCAAAAGTTGTAATATTGCCATTTTTAGTTACCGTTACTCCAAGATTTTGAAGTAATTTAATCATAGTCTTAATATCTTGAAGTTCTGGAATATTTTTCAAGTGAATTTTTTTATCAGATAACAAAACTGCCGCAAGAATGGGAAGATAAGCATTTTTCGCTCTTGAGATCTTTACCGTACCATTTAGTTTACATGGGCCATGAACAAGTAATTTATCCATCTAATTCTTCCTATTTTGATAATTTTAAAAAACGATTGTGGTTATTATAATCTTTAATAATTTCTACTTTCTTAAATCCTACTTTCAAAGCAAGATTTCTTAACTCTTCTAAGTGATCTTCATGACCTTCCATAAAAAACGTTCCATGATTATTCAAAGCCTTTAATGCACCTTTAAATAAATCACTAAACCAAGTGTCATAAGCTTCATCCGCTAAGAACAAGGCCAAATGAGGTTCAAAATTTAAAACTTGATGATGAACTAAACTTTCATCTGCATGACGTTTAATATAAGGGGGATTCGATAAAATAAGATCAAATGGTTCTTTTAAATCTAGGAAACGATCACTTTTTACAAAATTAATTTTGTGATTTGGATTAATCGAATATTTTAATGAATTAAAATTTTCAAGCGCAATGGTTAAAGCTTTTTCGGAAATATCAGATGCCACAACATCTAAAGGTGGCACATTTTCCATTATGAGCGAAAGCGCAATCGCCCCAGACCCCGTTCCAAGATCAAGCACTTTTAAAGATTTATTTTGGGATTTAATAAATTCAACAGATTTCTCAATTAAAATTTCTGTTTCACTTCTAGGAATTAAAACATCTGGCGATACCTTAAAGATGGATTTATAAAAATAACGATAACCAGTAATATACTCTAGAGGCACTCCCTCTGCTAATTTTTCAAAAAAAATAGTCAAAGGATTTGAACGTGCTGCCAAATATGGTCTGTCAAAAATTTCATCCTGATTAGAACCATTATCGATTCCATGAATAAAGGCCATGAGTTTAAAATCTTGCTGAAGACGCTTCAAGGTGAGACCTGGATAATGATGCAATAGATGTGCCTTCTCACCTTCGAAAAAGTTTTTTAAAGCCTCTCCATTTTTAACCACAGTTTTAATTTGCATCCTTGCAACCTAACTTCAATTATTCTTCTTGGCCTTTTAAAAGTTCTGCTTGGTGATGGGCAATCAAGGCATCTGTTATTTCTTTTAAATCACCGGCCATAATTCCTTCCAAATTATGTGATGTTAAACCAATACGGTGATCAGACACACGATTTTGCGGATAATTATACGTTCTAATTTTCTCAGAGCGATCTCCATCTCCAACTTGTGATTTTCTTTCTGCATCACTTTTTGACTTTTGCTCAGTAATCATTTTTTCATAAATACGAGCTTTAAGAATTCTTGCAGCTTTATCTTTGTTTTTAAGTTGACTTCTTTCATCCTGACAAGCAACTACAATTCCAGTTGGAATATGTGTCATACGAACAGCGGAGTCCGTCGTGTTAACTGACTGTCCACCTGCTCCAGATGAACGATAAACATCGACACGTACTTCATTCATATTCAATTCAAAGTCGAGATCTTCAACTTCTGGCATAACTGCAACCGTAATTGTTGAAGTATGTACTCGTCCCATGGTTTCAGTTTTTGGAACCCGTTGAACGCGGTGAACCCCTGCTTCCCATTTAACTTTTGAATAAACTTTTTCCCCTTCAACGGTGAAAATAATTTCTTTAATTCCTTGATCACCTTCAGAGATCGAATCAATATTCACTTTAAAACCTAAAGTTTTAAAATAGTTTTGATACATTCTAAACATGTCACCTACGAAGATCGACGCCTCATCACCACCAGCGCCTGCTCGCATTTCCATAATAACGTTTTTTTCATCTAAAGGATCTTTTGGGAGAAGAAGTAAACGAAGTCGCTCCTCATAATCAGGAACCTGAGCTTCCATTTCCGCAAGATCCATTTTTGCCATCTCACGAAGCTCTTCATCTTTTTCATTACGCAGGATATCTTTTGTTCCTTCCAGATCACTCATGAGTTTTTTATATTCGCGATAAACTTGCACAAGCTCTTCGATACCCGATCTTTCAGAACTCACCTCTTTAAATTCTTTTTGCCGATCATATAGGCTGGGATCAGCTAGCTTTTCGGTAAGCTGTTCATAGCGAGCAACAACTGAATCCAGTTTATCGTACATTGACATAGTTCATCCTTATACTGAGCTAGTTTTCTAAAAAGTCTTTGAGTTTAAGATTACCCGACTCGACCTCTTGAAGATTTTTAAGATCGATTTCTTCCAAAGTTACAACTTTTTTGTCGGCATCTTTAAGATTGTATTTATCTTCTAATTGCAGAACTGCTTTGATTGAAGCAAGGGCAATTTCTAATTGGTCGTCTGTTGGTTCTTTTGTCGTAAGCTTTTGCAAGAGTTGACCGGGATATGAGATCACAGCTCCAATAAAGTTCGTATGATTTTTTCCCACAAACTTAATCAGTTCAAATGAAATTCCGGCGATTGGAAATGTTAAAGCCACTTTAAAAAGCATGGCATATAAATGCTTTATCAGAACTGGTTGCCCTATACCAATTGGAATAATGGCAAAAATAATCGCAAACAAAATAATGGAAACGAACATTAAAAAGAAAATAAAAGTTGTCCCACATCTCGGGTGAAATGTTGGAAACTTGCGAGCATTCTCAACAGTTAAATCAAGACCTGCTTCAAATGTTGAAATCGATTTATGTTCAGCTCCATGATATTGAAACACTCTTTTGATATCTGGAAGAAATCCAATTAACCAAATATATAAAAGAAAAATACATGCTTTAATGGTTCCATCAACTGCGTGAAAAGAAAGTGAATTTAGATCCCAAGTTGATCCTGTTACTTTTTCAAGCAACGCCGTTAAGGCATGTGGAAGAAAAACAAAAAGGCCAATACCAAAAATAAACGAAACACCTATTGATAAGTAAGTCCCAATGTTTACTTTTTCTTTTTCTTTTTTTTGTTTCTCGTAATCTTCTAAGCTCATTCCTTTTTTAAGGGCCTCTGCTTTATTTTCTTCATCCATGGCGATATTAGCAGAATAATTAAGTGAAACTACCCCGTTGGCCATGGTTTCAACCAAAACCAAAACTCCGCGCAAAAATGGTTTTTTGAAAATATCCATTTTTTTAGAAAATCCATACCACTGATCACGTCTCAAGCGAATTGTCCCATCTGGCTTTCTAACAGCAACTACAAAAGCATTAGGAGATCTCATCATGACACCCTCAATAACCGCCTGCCCTCCAATCGAGGTATACTGTTTTGAGAGAAATAAGAGAATTTTATTCTTAAGTAATTGCTTCATAAAAAAATCGCTATTACGAGTTCATTGCATCAAGGAAATCTGCATTGGTTTTAGTTTTTGTAATTCTCGAAAGAATAAACTCCATAGCATCTATTGGAGCCATTGGGTGAAGTACTTTTCGAAGTAAATAAGATCTTTGTAGATCACCATCTGCCATAAGCAATTCTTCCTTACGAGTCGAAGATTTGTTAATATCCAGAGCTGGGAAAATACGCTTTTCAAGAAGTTTTCTGTCTAGCTGAATTTCTGAGTTACCAGTTCCTTTGAACTCCTCGAAAATAACCTCATCCATTCTTGAACCAGTATCGATAAGCGCAGTGGCGATAATTGTAAGCGATCCACCTTTTTCAATATTTCTTGCAGATCCGAAAAATCTTTTTGGCTTATGAAGCGCGTTTGAGTCAACCCCTCCCGAAAGGATTTTTCCTGATGGTGGAACTACTGTATTGTATGCACGCGCAAGACGAGTGATCGAATCAAGAAGAATGATAACATCTTTTCCAGCTTCAGTTAAACGCTTCGCTTTTTCAATTACCATTTCTGCAACCTGAACGTGACGAGTAGCTGGCTCATCGAAAGTTGATGATACAACTTCAGCATCAACGTTTCTCTTCATATCTGTCACTTCCTCAGGACGCTCGTCAATTAAAAGAACGATAAGAACTGATTCTGGGTGATTATGAGTAATTGCGTTGGCGATGTCTTGCAATAGAACTGTTTTCCCTGCTTTCGGTGGTGCAACGATTAAACAACGCTGACCAAATCCTTGCGGTACAAACAAATCAATCATACGAGTTGAATAATTTGTTGGTTTAAATTCTAAGTTGATTTTTTTCTCAGGATAAAGTGGAGTTAAATTGTCGAAGAGCTGAGTTCTTTTGTGCGCATCTGGAGACTGTCCATTGATCACGTTTACTTTAACGAGAGCGAAATATCGCTCACCTTCTTTGGGTGGGCGAATTTCGCCGTCAACGGAGTCACCTTTTCTTAAACCAAATTTTCTAATTTGTGATGGAGAGACGTAAATATCATCGGCACCTGGAAGGTAGTTATAAAGTGGAGATCTTAAAAATCCAAATCCATCAGGAAGGATTTCTAAAACGCCATTACCAAAAATTTCTTCATTGTTTGTCGCTGTTGTTTTTAACAACGCAAAAATCAATTCGTGCTTTTTAAGATTTGATGGGTTTTCAATGTTTAAATTTTCTGCCATTTGGGTCAATTCGACCATGTCTTTTTCTCTAAGATCATTTAAATGCATGGGGGGTATTCTCCTGAGGGGGTAAAACTTCTCTCAATGTTTTGATTAATTATGAGGAACGATAAATTTATTGATATAACACTAATAATAGCTTCTTCGTTAAAAGTGTCAATAGACTAAAGTAAATTTTGAGCACTAATTTACTTTACAACAAAGATGATACTTGTCATAAAGTGCAAATGACTGATTTTTCGGCGTTCCCGCGCTTCACGGCTTTTAGAAACAAGACCCTCTTGGCTATCGATTATGGACGAGTGGCCAGTGGAGTTGCTTATTTTACCCCAGGTCTTCACCCCTATCCATTAACTCTAGAAAAAATCGTTATGCCAAATCCATTCAAAGGACAAGAGAATAAATTTTTAGAAGAGCTGAGAAAGACCATCGATAACGAATCTGTTGACATTTTGGTTCTAGGTCTACCAACTCATGCAGATGGAAAACATTCTGCAATGACCGAAGAAGTTTTAAAAATCAAAGAACTTATTCTCGCAAACTTTTCATTGCCCCTTTATTTGCAAGACGAAACCTATACGACGGAAGAAGCAAAAAGAAGAATGCTCAACTCTCCAGAATATAACTTTAAAATCGATGTAAAAAAAATTGATTCTCTAGCCGCGCAAATTATTTTAGAAGACTTCATATGCTCTAAATCAGAACTTATTTAGGCAGCATTACGCTTGGCTTTTCCTCTCGGGAATATTACTTTAAATTCTGTATACCCTTCAGCACTATTTATTTCTAATCTTGCATTGTGACCATTTAGGATTTCAGATGTAATGCTTAAACCTAAACCTGTACCTTTTATTCCTTCTTTTGTTGTAAAAAATGGCTGTAGAATTTTATCTTTTATTGCTGGATCAATTCCTATTCCATTATCGCAAACTGCCAAGAAACAAAATTCATCTTTTTTATCGTGCACACTTCCAATAGTAATTCTCAATTTTTTCTGCGTGTTCTTCTCCATTGCATCAAGAGCATTACTTGTAAGGTTCACAACCACTTGAGAAATCTGAGTAATATTTGCATAAATCCAAAAATTATAATCTTCAATCTCTAAATCCAATTTTACGTCAAGATCACGAAATCTTTCCTTAAAAAAATCCAGCGTCTCTTCCACTAAAAGAGGTAAGCACAAATTTTCTTTATCCTCTGGTTCTGTTTTTTTCGAAAGCGCACGCATCCCTTTTACTATTTTTGCAATTCGGTGGGATGTTGTTAAAATTTTATTTAAGGATTTTTCTAATTCTGGATCATCATTCAAGTTTTCTTTAAACCGTTTTTTTATTTTTTCTGAGCTAAGAACAATAATACTTAAAGGATTATTTATTTCGTGAGCAATCCCTGAAGCCATTTCCCCCAAAGAAGAAAGTTGCAACTGGTGCTGAATTTGCTTTTGAATTTTCATCTTTTCATTAAGCATATCATGAATTGAAAAGGCTAAGTCACTAAACTCATCTTGCCCATTTACATTGACAAGATTTTCTTGAATATCTTTTTCTGACAAAACTGACGAATTTTCTCTTACAAAATGCAGTGGCTTTAAAATCATCTTATTAATGAAATAATATAAACAGCCAAAGAAAACAATATTTAGCAGAACAATTCCCACAATAATAATCTTTATTATTTTTGATTCAAGAACAGAATAAATTCTAGGTGAAACCACCTGAAGTGTTCCAATCCGATTTTGTTTGTAATCTTTAATATAATATGGAAAAACTATCAGACTATCTAGCTTGATCGTTTTTCTTTCGACCTTTAGGTTAACAGCAAAACCAAATTGAAAAACTTTTTTAAGCAATTCGAGCTCTGACATATCAAAATTTTTTAAAAAAATCATGTAACCATTTGATGGTGCGGCATGGGTATCTGTCTTGTAGATTTTAGCGACACTAAAAAGATAGATCTCCTCATCAATACGAATTAGTCCACTAAAAAAATCGGATGATTTAAGCTTTGCAACATGCGCAGAATTTAAAAGCTCCTCCGCTAAAATATCAGTGTAAAATAATCGATCTTGGTGGTCATCTTTAAATATTAATTCTTTTTTAGAATTATAAATAAACAAGGCATCGATTTTAAAACTTTCCAATGCTGAAGAAGTTAAATTCACATCAATAAATCGTTTGTTTTTAGTGTTCACATAATCGTAAACATCATCCCAATGGGCCCAGTCCCCGATTTTTACATTAAGCTCATCTTCACGACCTTTTAAAAATTCATGAATTCTCATAATATTAGAATTAATTGTCTCTTTTTCAATTTCTCCAAAGGTATTAGTAATTGATTTGTAGAAGACTAAAAAGATTCCGGCACTTACAAGAAGTGAAATAAACGTTAATGATAGAAGGATTTTTCCTTTAATTTTCATGCGTGAAGACTTTTCGGGGAAAAGCGAACCTTACATAACTTAATTTTTATTTAAACTCTTATCCATTTCACTCAATTTTGCCACAAAGTGGGCAAGAATTAGCAAGCTTTGAAGACTCAAGCGCTTGAATCATAATAAAATCATATGAACGTAAAAAATTTTTTAATATTTGTTATTTTTGGTCCGCTGCTCGGTCTGTCAATGGTAGCGGGGCTTATTTATTATAAGACAATCGTTTGGAAATATGAAGGCACAGAAATCATTTTTGAAATAAAGCCTGGTGAAACATTTTCAAGCATTAATCATAGTCTCGCAAAACAAAAGATTATTTCTTCGGCCAGACTTTTTCATCGCTACTCACAATATAAAAATACCATGACAAAGTTTCGTGCAGGAAAATATCTAATTCCTACAAACACTAATCTGATCGAAGTCCATGACACTCTTTTAACTTCAAAAAATATGTCTGAACTCTTCACCGTACCTGAAGGGAAAAATATGTTTGAGATCGGTAAGATGTTAGAAGATAGTCAGATTTGTACTTACGCTGAATTTATGGCACTGGCCCGCGATCCTAGCTTTTTGCAAACTCTCGGGATTGAAGCCTTAAACGTTGAAGGTTTTCTCTACCCTGATAGCTACGATTTTTCGACGACAAAAGATCCTAAAGTCATCATTGAAAGAATGGTAAAAAGGTTTCAAACAGAAATGAAAAAAATCGATTTATCAGCAACAAATTTTTCATTTCGTGAACTTCATACCCTGGCCTCAATGATTGAAAAAGAAACCGGCAACGGAGTTGAGCGTGAAAAAGTCTCAGGCGTTTTTTATAATCGCCTAAAAATCGGAATGCGCTTACAATCAGATCCCACGACAATTTATGGAATTTTCGAACGCTATAAAGGGAACCTCACGAAAGCAGATCTGTTAGAAAAAACTGCCTATAATACCTATGCCATTAACGGTCTTCCACCAGGGCCGATTTCTAATCCAGGGATTGATTCATTTAGGGCAGCACTCAATCCCATGAAGCATGAATTTTTGTATTTCGTATCAATGAATGATGGAACTCATGTGTTCTCAAAAACCTATGAAGAACATTTAAAAGCCGTAAACAATTGGCAGATTAATTCTAAAAATCGCGAAGGCAGAAGCTGGCGCGACTTGAGTAAAAAACAATAAAAAATTATTTAACTATTTTTTGAAATGTTCTTCTGGCATAATCGCGAACAAGCATATCTTTGTCATTTGATAAACGCTTCAATGTCTCAATCGAACATCTTGGGTTTTTCGCAACTTCATGACGAACAGTTATTAGTGGGTGACGAGTTAAAATATCCAGTACTCTTGGAGAAACAACGGTCGACTTAGCAAGCTCGAGCACCATCCCTGGTTTGTTCTCTTTTAGATATTCGAATTGCGTTGCTTCATCAGTGCAAGTCTTTACAAGATGTAGGTATTCTTCTGCGTGCATTTTTCTCTCGTTTTGGTCAATAGATGATCGTTTTGTTCAGTCTATGTTAATAATTTGCCCTAATATTGTAAACATTTTTGACAATTTCTCGTCTAAACGGCGGCTTCTATCCTAGACTTTTTTTCCCTTGTGTCAAAAACAAATTTAGGTGTAAAATGTTTCTTAGCTTATGCCCATACAGCATTAGTATGATGAGAAACCTTTCAAGGAGGAACGTGTGGATAAGGCGAAAATGGAGAAGTATAGACAACTCCTACTTAAGGCAAAAATGCAAATTATGAGCGGTGGCCTACTTAGATCGAATGATGATTTAACTGTGTCTAGTGACGATCTATCAGATGAAGCGGATCTAGCATCAAGTGTAATCAACCAACAAGTAACGTTTAATATGCGCCATCGCGAATTAGGAAAATTAAAAGCGATCGATGAAGCCCTATATGGCATTGAAAATGGAACTTATGGTCATTGCGAAGAGTGTGATGAAGAGATTAATGAAAAGCGCCTAGAAAATCAGCCGTGGACAACCTTATGTATAACCCATGCTGAAGAAAAGGAACGTGAAAATAATAAGTTCATTCGAGCAGTTTAAAGCTCCCGTAAAAACTGAGGATGAACTCCAAACTGCAGTCTTAGATAAATTAACAAAACCTTGCTGATCGGTAATATATTTTACGCATTTTTTTGTTTGTTGATGGTGTGATACTTTGATAATCCTCAATTGGTAAGCGATCAATCGCTGGCGACCTACTAGCGGCCCCTCGATTCTCACACGAAAAAAGCCCGGCCATAAGTAGCATAAATCCTAGATAAAATTTAAATAACGAATACATTAACAACTCCTCCATGAGTCGAAAGTGACTAAACTCTATCCAGCAAACCCCATGCCTAACTTTCAGTGACAAAATTTCACTCACTAAATAACTCAAGAATTGGATCATTTTTATACACCTGACTAGGGTACGACTAAATTCCATCGACTATCACTTCTTAACTCTTGGATCTTATTGGAGTCAAATTGGCCTAAAGCTTGCTTAATAGTAATCAGATTAGGCTTTGATCCTGATAGGGTCACTATTTGGTAAGGAAATTGGCATGAAGGCAACATTTTCGAAGTTATTGATTGTTCCATTATCGCTGACACTGCTGCAGTCAAATGTAGCGATGGCCGCTGATAGTTTAACAAAAACGACGTTAGTGAAATCACAGGAAGAAAAACCTTATTACGATGCGAAGGAGTTAACTTCTTCTTACGCAAGCTGGGGAATTTCACCTAACAACAACGCAAATATTAATCTACTTGAAGCTTGGAAAAAGTTTCAAAAGAAAAAAGATGTTGTGGTTGCAGTTGTTGATACGGGAATCGATCCAACTCACCCATTCTTACGTGATAATCTATTTTTAAAAAATAGTCCAGTAAGTGAAATAAACTACGGAATGGATTTTTCTAAAGATAGAAAAAATCAATACTCTCCGGCCGACCAGCATGGGCATGGAACTCACGTTTCAGGCATTATCAAATCGATTTTCCCTGAAGTAAAAATCATGGCATTAAAGTACTACAATCCAGTTGCAAGTGGGTTGGATAACTTGAATTCGACTGTTGAAGCACTAAAATATGCTGTCGATCAAAACGTTGATATCATCAATTATTCAGGTGGAGGACCCGAGCCAGCACTTGAAGAATTAAGAGTATTAAAAGAAGCTGAAAGAAAAGGTATTTTAGTAATCGCTGCTGCAGGTAATGAAGAGTCGAATATCGACGATAAGAAAAAAGCTTATTTCCCTGCAAGCTACGGATTAAAAAATATTATTACCGTAACAGCACATGATGAATCATTAATGATTTTATCATCGTCAAACTACGGTAAAAATAGTGTTGATATTTTTGCTCCTGGATACAGAATTAAATCAAGCTTGCAAAATGGCAGAGCTGGATTTTTAACAGGAACAAGCCAAGCAACGGCATTCGTAACTGGAGTTGTCGCATTAATAAAAGCAAAATATCCAATGATCTCAACTGAAAAAATTAAAGAGATCATAAGAAACTCTGCTAAAAAAGAAGTTACAATGGAAGGAAAATGTATATCTGGAGGACGCCTTGACGCTGCAGAAGCACTAGCTCTAGCAGAAACTATATCGAAAGATAAACTAGAGCCATTTAAACAAATTTCGGCAAACTCTTTGGCATCAGCTGCACAAAATGAAAAAAATGATAAAAAAGAAGGTAAGATTATCTATCGTTTAACTGGAAGTGATTAAGATTTAAACCGGATAAAACTTGATGGCAGCTAATATAATGGTTGCCATTACGATACTGGCCATTAAAAAATTTCCAATGAACAAATTTTTCTTCTTCATTTTCATCTCTTGATGCGCTTTTTCTTCCAACTCAATATAATAAGTGAGTTCTTCTAAGATAATTCCATGGGATTTTTTTTCAATTAAAAGTTGCATTGTCTTAGGTGCTTCATTGTACGCAATAAGCTCATCAATAATAAATTTACACTCTGTGAAAAAAATTTTTCTTTCTTCGAGCGATTTATCATCGTAAAAGTACTCACGATAAGTAAAATAATCGAGAAGATCGAATAACCTCTTTTTAAGTTTTCGAACGTAGGATTTCCCTGCTTCGGAATTTTTATCCTCAAAATTTGGAAAGTATCTTAGAACTAGGGGAAAACTCTCCACGTATCTTTCTTTAATTGCAAAATAACTTTTGCCACCAAAAGGAATACCAACAGGATCATAAACGAGACTTCGTCCACATGCTTCGCAGTTTATATCGTTAATATAAATAGAATTACAGTAGAGACATTTTTTTATTGGCCGATAAGCAGATTTAGGAATAACCAGCACATCTCCTAGAGGAGAGAAAGATGACGAAACTGGTTGGGTTTGTTCTGTTGCCATATAAAATCATAACGAAAGTTAATAGCATTGGCAAAACTTTACAAAACACCTATCATCTATGCTTATGATTAAATACCTTTCGATCGCGGCCCTCTGCTTTATAGGGGGAGCATTTTATGCAAGCTCATTCCCTTTTCAGAGCGGAAAATTTTTTGTTCTGGGATCAACTTTGGGGTTTTTTCTTTTAACTTTGGCCCTTAATCATTCATTAAAAAAACGTGACTATTTTTTGAGCTCTGCTTTTTTTAATTTAGGTTTTGGTGTTGTTGGCTTTTATTGGATCGGACATCTTCTTTCCGAATTTGGAGGAATGGAAGCCCCCATCAATTATATTGCCGCGACTGCATTCTATTTTCTTTTAGCTCCTCAGGTTTATCTTTTTGCAATGATTTGGTATTTTGCGAATAAAAAAAATCTCTTACTAGGTCATCATCTTTTTCCAATACTCTTTGCTCTGTTTTATACCGTTCTAGAAATTCTTGTTCCCCAGCAATTTCCGGCCCACTTAGGTCACACATTCTTAAACTTCATTTCCTATGGAGGATTAAAACTAGCTCCGGTTTTTGGTGCAGGTTTTTATTCTTTTGTGGTCGCTTGGTTTGCACTAGAAATTGCTCGTCTCATAAGCTTTCGCCGTTTTAATCCCTCATTTCTTCTTCTGCTTGTTGTCGTTATCGCTGACTTCACTTATTCGAGTGCAACAATAAGCACGAGCTTACCAGTACTAAATATCAGAATGGTTCAACCAAATATTGGAAACTTTCTAAAACTTAATTCTGAAGCTGGTGGAAGAGAATCCATGCGCGAAGTCTATGACACTTACTATTCATTAAGTGTTATCGAAACTACTAAAAAAATTGATCTCGTCATCTGGCCTGAAACTTCATGGCCCACTCTTCAGAGCTCTGAGCAGATGGAGAAATTTAAAAACGTTCAGCCATTTTTTAGAAATCTCGTTGAAAAAACAAATGCTGATCTATTCTTTGGTGGGTATGATCAAAGAACAAGCATTGATGGTTTTGAAATTGAAAATCAATACAACGCTGCTTTCTACTTAAAAAAAGATGGGAGTTTCTCTGGTGTTTATCATAAGATGCGCCTAATCCCTTTTGGCGAAACATTACCTTTTGGACCATTAAACAAAAAACTTTCTGAGCTTATTAAAAATGTTTCTTTCTTTGCTGCTGGCGAGCGCTTCACGCTTTTTGAAACATCATCTGGCCAGAATTTTATTAGTGCTATTTGCTATGAAATTTTATTTTCTGATTTTATTAGGGAGTATTTAAATAAACAGACGAAGCCCGTTAATTTTATTGTAAATCTCACAAACGATTCGTGGTATGGTGATTCATCTGAACCAAAACAGCACTTATTTTTGGCGAAATGGCGTGCCATTGAATTTAATCTTCCAATCGTAAGGTCAACTAATACCGGAATTACAACTATCATTTATCCTGATGGTACCAATGATAGAACTTTAGGTGTTAATGAAAAAGCGATTATTGATTTAGAATTAAAACTAAAAGATCGTAAGCCTACATTTTTTGAAATTTACGGTAATCTTTCACTGTATATATTAATTGGAATTTTATTGGTAGTTCATTGCGTTTTGAATTTAGTGAAAAATAAATACTTTCCACCAAAAACCCACAAAAAAAATATTACAGATGGTCTTACTGATCTTGGCGATTAAATCCTGCTTTTATTAAATCATGCAAACGTAAAAAACCCACAAATATTTCCCCATCTAAAACTGGGGCTACACTTATTTGTCTCGTTTTATTTTCCATAATATCTAAAGCTTCAAAAGCCAGCATCTCAACCGAAACAGTGATTGGTTTTTTATTCATGATATCTTCGACTTTACTTTTTAGCGCATCTTGATTTTTAGCAAAAGTTCTTCTGATATCACCTTCCACGAAAATTCCTAAAAGCTTTTTCTTCTGATCAAGCACGGCCGCTCCACCAACAGGAAGTTTCGTCATCGACAAAATCACATCTTGAAGTGTGTCGCCAGCTTTAAGCAGTGGACATTCATTTATTGGAACTAAAAGATCACGCACCTTCATACGTAAACTCTTCCCTAAAATTCCACCCGGGTGATTGATGGCGAATTTTTCTTTTGAAAGTCCGACGAAAGACTCCCATAGAACTGCCATCGCATCACCCATTCCCATCGCAACTGTTGAACTCGTTGTTGGTGCTTGATTATTTAAGCATGCCTCTTTTTCAACTGTTGCATCTAAAACAATTTTACAATGATCAGCGATAGTGTTTTTTAAATGACCCAAAATTCCAATTTGTTGACTGGCCGGCAGGGAAACAAAAGGAAGTAGTTTTACAATTTCTTCAGTTGAGCCAGATTTGCTAATGTAGACGATGACATCATTTTTTCTTAATCGTCCCAGGTCTCCATGTAATGCTTCAATTGGATGTAAAAAAAATGAATTTAATCCTAGCGAAGAAAAAGTCGAGGCTAATTTTTGAGCGACAATTCCCGACTTCCCTACTCCACAAAAAATCAGTGAGCCTTCATTATCTAAAAGAAATTGATAAACACGAATAAGCTCAAGGGCTACTTCATTAGTAAGTCTTTTGGCCGATATTTGCAGCGACTTAGCTTCTAAATCTAATACATTTTGCATGAGTTGCAGTTCGTTCATTATTTTCCCCTAGAGATTCTTTGGCATTAGGTTAAAATGTTTATATGCGAAATATTAATCTTATACAACTATTCAAAGACTTCTTAAACATTTTGGAAAGAAAAAAGCTCGCTGCTTTCTTCTTTTTCCTGCCGATCTTATTAGTTGCTTGCACCTCTTACGATAATTATAAATACATAACTGAAGATTTTGAATTCCCAAGTCAGGTTTATGGTGCAGACTACAACAAAGTTTGGAAAGAAGTCATGCAATTAACATCCAAATATGACCGCGAACTCTCTAATCAAGAAGCTGGTATCATCAAGACCAGGTGGATTGATAATACCCTTGAATTAAATTTTGCGGATTCATTTAGCACAACAGATGCAGTCAAAGCTGCTCAATTTAAACTTATCATCAACGTGGTAAAAGGCTTCAAAGGCAAAAAAGAAGTTAGTAAAGTTACGATTTACAAGCGTCAGCGAGTTGAACAAGATTTTCTTCAAGGATGGAAACTCGTGCGCTCTGACGGAATTTTAGAGAAGACTCTACTCTATCGACTAGAGAGAGCTTTGCAAATCGAAGCTAAACTGCAAGAAATTGAAGATCAAAAAACCAAAGAACAAGAAAAAGCTTTTTAAATTATCGTTACATCCAGCGATTTTCTACTCCAGAAAAATCTCTTTGCCTTAATATCTCCCGCTGGAGATTTAAATCCAGTGATTTCACTTAAAGCTACATCCATTTCATTAAAGATATCGTTGTACTTCTCTTTTTGAATCATTTTCATTAAAGGAGCTCTCGCATCTTGAAATTTTAGTTCACCAATCGTCGCAATAATTGATTTGATAATATTTGAGCGCTTTCTTGATTTAATCATTCCTTTATCAGTCGGCTCATAATAATTCTTTTTGTCATATAACATTCCCCAAACATGATCAGAATATTTAGACAGTTTTAATGCTCTGATATTTTCTAGAGCTTGCGTGCGCACAATAAAAGACTCGTCGGCCAAAAGCTTTGCGTATTCCATTCCGTAGCGCTCTTGTTTTAGGGCCAAAAGAGTTTTTAAACTCGCCATTCTCATAAGCCAGTTAGGATGTTTGGTAAATTTAGCGATGAATGGTGCTGACTTTTCTCCCATAATCTGACCGAGAAGAAAAGTTGCTACCCAACGGTTTTTTTCTGGATACTTTCCGTTTTTCATAACTTCAATGAGTGCTTCTACGGAATCACCACCATAATTTAATGTCTGCTTTTTTAGAGCTGCTAATTCTTTTTTGTCTGCGTAATTAACTGCATATTTACTTAGAAGTTCTGCTTTAACCGCTTGTCCATTTATTGCCGCTTGAGAATGAAGAGAAAAAGAATAAAAAATAGCAACTACAATAACTGACCATCTCATAACTTTCTCCTTGTATTAAAATTTTATCCAAGCATTTTTTCAAATTCTGACAATAACTCTTCTGCTGATTTTTGTTCGCCTTCATTGGCAGGAATATCTTCAACATTGATTGTTTGTGGCGCTGCAGGTGCTTTGCTATCTGCAATTGCCTTGGCCATTTCAGCTTCCAGATCAATTTCAGATTCTGCAACAATTTCAGGAATAGCCGTCACTGGTTCTACAACTGGAGTCGTCTCTACAAGCTTAGCTTCCGGGGTTGCTTTTGCTCCACCTTTTTTCAAAAATTCGATTTCATTTTTTAATTGTTCATTTTCTTGTTGTAATCTTTTTAAATTAGCTAAATCTTCTTCGATGATTTCATATTCCTTTAAGCGATCAACAAGAGATTCATTTTCTTTCTGGAGTGCCCCAAATTTTTTCGCGAGATCGGGATCACCGGCATTTGATTCCGCGTCTTTTAATTTTTTCTGTAGACTTGAAATTTCTACTTTTAACGAATTAATTTCTTGAGCACTTCCACCACCAGCAGTTAAATCTTGCAATCTTTTTTCAAGTTCTGTTATTTGCTTAGATTTATCGTTAAGCTTATTATTTAATGAAGCAATCTCTGCCATTTTCTGGTTAAGCTCTTCGTTATTTGAAGCCGTTCCCACTCCGCTCATTGGCAGGTCAGAAACTGGAACAACAGAAGGAACTCCAACACCAATATCTAAACCACCACCACGAAACAATGATGATTTTAGAGAATTTGAATTTTGAATAATGGTGTCTAAATAAGTTTTTACAACTGCTGCGGGAATTTGATGTGAAAGATCATGAAATTTTTTTCGATTATAAAACCAATATGCAACTAAGATAACTGTAGTAAGTATTAGTAAAATACTAAAAATAGTTAGCGACTCATGGTTAAATTTTGTCACGATTAATTTAATAGTTTCAGACACAATTCCCTTCCTAGGATAAAAATTAGAAATAACAAAATCCTATCTAAAATTATAAATTTAGACCTATTTTTGTCAATCTAAGCTTTTGTTTTCGCTCTTATGATAACATCTAATGCATTCTTTAGTGGATTTTTTGCTGCAACAATAGTTGACTGAAAAGGATGAAATGCTTCACCTTCATAATTAGAAATTTGAACTCCGGCTTCAGCGCAAATTAACCCTGCCGCAGCTACATCCCAAGGCGCAAGGCCTCTCTCCCAAAATGCATCAAAAAGACCTGTGGCCACATAACATAAATCAAGTGCGGCACTTCCCATTCTTCTGATCCCACGACTTTTTCCCATCATATTTTTAAACAGATCGAATTCCCGATCAAAAAGTTCACCCTTCTCTGTTGTGAATCCCGTAACCAATAAGCATTCTTTAAGATTTTTTTTATTGCCTGTTTTCTTAATTTTTTTTGGTTTTATTTTTCTTAAAATATTTTGATAAAAACTTCCCTGATTTTTTTGCGCATAAAACAAATCTCCTTGAATCGGTCTATAGACAATGCCAAAAATTGGAATCCCTTTATTAACCAAGGAAATACAAATCGCAAAATAATCCAGGCCATTTAGAAAATTATTTGTTCCATCGAGAGGATCAATAACCCAAACCCACTCTTTATCACTTAAAAATTCGTATTTCTCTTTTTCTCCTTTGAATATTTTATAAGCTGACTCTTCAGCTAAAATCTCATGAGTTGGAAATCTTTTTTTAATCGATTTAATAATTTTTTCTTCGGCCAAAAGATCTGCGGTACTCGCGACGCCTTGTGCTTCCTTATGATGAACTTTGAGACTTGTAAGCTTTGCTTGTTTTTTGGCCAGAACCTTACCAGTTTCAACTGCTAAATCAATGGCCCATGCGATGTCAGCGCGATTAATATTTGTGACATCATTCTTAAAATTCTTCTTGGTCATCTTCTTCGATGGGATATTCATTTTGACTTTCTTCTGTTGTCTCATCATGATCCTCAATATTTTCAGCTCCTGCTTCATTTTTAGAGCTTTCAAAATTTTTCTCTGGAATCTTATAAGATTCAGTCAGCCAATGACCTAAATCGATCATTTTGCATTTTTCTGAGCAAAATGGTCTAAAGGTTGAATCAAAATAAGAAAATTTTGTGCCACACTGCGGGCATTTAACACTCAGAACTTTATTCATAATAACTCCTACTGTATGATGGATTTATGATGAGTACAACTGAAAATTATATTGGGCTAGTAGGTTTTGGATCTCAAGGAAAGGCTTGGGCCTTAAATCTCAGAGACTCCAATCGCAAAATTAAAGTTTTCCTACGCGAAAAATCATCCTCGCAATCACATGCAGAAGCGCTTCACTTTGAAATCGCCAAAATGGAAAAAAATGAATTTTCAAAATGTCACATCCTGCTTTTACTTATTCCCGATCATGAACATAAAAGTTTTTTAGAAAATAATTATGAAAAACTTCCTGTTGGAATAAAAATCATTTATGCTCATGGCTTCAGTGTTGCTTACCAAAAACTTGCTGTTACTTATCCGCAATTTACGCACTTACTGCTTGCTCCAAAAGCCATTGCCAGCGAAGTGCGCTTTCAATATGAAACGAAAGGAAAACTACTTGGTGTTTATGGTTTTTCCGATGGTACAAATCAATTTGAAAAAGAATTACTCGCGCTAGGGCGCGATTTAGGATTGACCTCGATTTTCCCATCAACTTTTAAAGAAGAAACAAAGGCCGATTTATATTCCGAGCAAGCTCTGCTTTGTTCACTGATTCCTTACGGCGCAAAATATTGTTTTGAAAAATTAGTGGCCAATGGCATTGATCCCAAGCTTGCTTTATTGGAATGTTTTTTAGAATTGCGTTCTATTTCAAAAGCCTTTGTTGATATTGGCCCTGAAGACTTTTTTAAAATGATTTCCCCCAATGCGCTTTTAGGAAGTGAGAAAGCTTATCATTTGATTTTTGATAATCATTTAAAGCAAAAATTGGATCTACTTTGGAATGATATTGATCAAGGTGATTTTCAAAACACACCGCCAATAAATATTGAAAAAAAAAGAAACGAAATTCTCAAACGTTTTAATGAGTCTCCACTAACTGAAACTTTTAAAAAATTAAAAAGTGAGCTTTCATGAATAAACTAACTACAAAAAATATTCGCAACTTTAAAAAAGCGAAAACGAAAAAAAATCTTGAGATGTTAACTTGCTACGACTATCAAACCGCAACACTTTTAAATTCAACTGACTTAGATTTAATTTTAGTAGGTGATTCTCTAGGAAATGTTATTTTAGGCTTTGACACCACCGTTGAAGTTACTCTTGATATGATGATTTTATTTTCCAAGGCAGTAAAAAAAGGCGCTCCTGAAAAATTTGTTATCGCTGATATGCCATTTGGCAGCTATTCATCAGTTAAAAAAGGATTAGAGAGTGCGACAAAAATTTTTCAGCAAACCAATGTTGAAGCTGTTAAATTAGAAGGTGCCTACCCACACGAATTGCAACTTATTGAGCGTCTTACCCAGATTGGAATACCAGTGATGGGACATATTGGTCTAACTCCGCAATCGGTACATGAGTTAGGTGGCTATTATATGCATGGAAAAGATGAGCGTTCAAAAATAAAATTAATGAACGAAGCTAAGGCCCTTGAAAAAGCCGGATGTTTTTCTATCGTTCTAGAATGTGTCGATAAAGAATTATCGAAGGAAATTACAAATGGCCTATCCATTCCAACCATAGGAATCGGCTCAGGCGAAGATACCGATGGGCAAGTATTAGTAATCAACGATCTTCTGCATTTAGGAAAAAATGATCCTCCTAAATTTTGTCATCCAGTCGCAAATCTTTTTGAAGAGAAAAGGAAACTCATTGAAAAATATCTCAAGCGTTAAACAAATTATCAGTATTGATCGCGGAAATACAAAAACGAGCTATGCACTCCACGAAATCGATCAACCAATTTCAAAAATGATTTCCATTGATGAAGCCATGCTGCTATCTGAAAATTCACTTGTTATTGCTGCCAATGTTACAAACGATAATGAATATGGCATTAGCATCGATTTACTTGCCAATTCGCTATTTTTTAATCATCAGTTTTGTGGAATGCCTGTTCACTACGAACAAACATTAGGAATTGATCGCCTTTTAACTGCCTATCTCGTTTGGACTTTTCATCACGAAAATATTTTTTCAATCAACGAGCAAAATTCCAAATCACTGGTGATTGATGTCGGAACTTTTACGACATGTGATTTTGTTTCAAAAAATGGCTTTGAGGGAGGATTTATTATGCCCGGTCCCTTCACTTTAATGGAGAGCTATACAAAAGGTGCAAAGTTAAAAAATCTTCCTCCAAATTTCATCTCGTCAGCGGTACTTCCTCAATCAACTGACGATGCAATTTCCTACGGCGGCGGCATGATGCTAAAAGGTGCAATCAAAGAAATCATTGAACAATGTACTTGTGAATATATTTATTTAACAGGAGGAGCGAGTGCTATTATTCGTGAAGTTCTTCCAAACGAAAAGACCCGAGAGAATCGCATGCTTCTACATCGGGCCTTATATCAAGTGGCAAAAAAACAATTTAAAAACTTAGTTTAAAGTCGACTCAAAAATTGAATTTTCATCTGAAACAATTCTCTGAGTATTAGTTTCGCCTTGTAGTAAATTTATTAAAGAATCTGGAATTTTAGTAGCACGGTACTTCTTCCCATTAGTTGTTCTAATCCAATATCCGTCAACCACTTTATCTTCAATAACCATTCTAATTGGCTTGATACTTACAATATGATCAATATTCAACAATAAGGTCTCATGAGTATTATCCACCGATTGAATATCACGAGGAGATACAATTTTTACTTTTATAAAATTCATAACGACTCCTAAATTTATTGCCATAGGATAACATTATTTTTAATACAAAATTGATTATTGCCCCATAATTACATGGTAGAAAATTCAGTGTAAAAAAATTGGATGCCCTTAAGTGGATAAGTACTTAAAAAATCATAAAAATATGGTCAATCTAGAAGATGGGCCATTTGGTGTATCTCATTTTAGCAGAATTTAAACTTTGTAAAAAAAATTTTGATACGCAACTCTTTCTCAATGAAAGGTCAAATTTCGACCTGCACACCAATCTCCATAACTCTATCCTTGGGTAGTTGAAAATAAGTTGTCGCATCCTGGGCGTTAATGGTCTGAAACGCAAAAAGTTTTTCTCGCCACAACGCCATTCCTGGTTTTTCTGAAGCCAGAAGATTTTCTTTACCAATGAAATAAGTGGCTTCATAAGAATTTAAAGTATGAGTACCCAATTTAAGCTTATTAAGCTCTCTTGGAACATTTGGTATTTCCATATAACCGTAATGAATAACCACCGTGTAACAATTTTCAGCATAATTACTTACAATAACTCGATTCTCCTCAGAAACCTGTGGGACCTGATCGGTTACAACAGAGAGAAAAACTAAATTTTCATGAACTGTTTTAAAATGCTCATATGTATGAACAAGAGCGTATGGAGTATTCTTCATTGCACTCGCCATATAAATGGCAGTTCCTTTTGCCAAAGGTGGATTATCTTTTTTTAGTCGCTTAAAAAAATCCTCTAACGGAATAACTTTTTCGGCCATACATTTTGCCAAAATTTTTCTTCCGGTTTTCCAAGTCGTCATAAAAGTAAAAATACAAATACCAACAAAGAGTGGAACCCACCCACCATCTAAAATTTTAAAGATATTTGCCCCTAAAAATGCAAAATCAATAAACAAGAAAAAACCACAAAGAAGAAGTGCACGGGCACGTCCCCAACCCCAAAGCTCTCTCGTCACAAAATAAAAAAGTAATGTTGTAATTGCCATTGTCGCGGTTACGGCAATTCCGTAAGCTGCCGCTAGATTACTTGATGATTTGAAAGCCAACACGAGAGCAATACAAGATACCATAAGAAATCGATTCATCGATTTGACATAAATCTGTCCGATTTCTTTTTCTGAAGTATGCTTAATCATCACTCTTGATAGGTAACCCAATTGTACTGCTTGCATTGTAATAGAAAAAACTCCGGTTATTAACGCTTGAGATGCAATACAAGTTGCCAGCGTTGCTAAGACCACTAATGGTGTAAGTGACCAGCTTGGGGCCATAAGAAAAAATGGGTTTTTAACTGCATCTGAATTTTTTAAAAGAACGGCTCCTTGTCCAAAATAATTTAAAATCAAACATGGTAAAACAATATAAAACCATGCCAGCGTAATTGGTTTTCTTCCAAAATGCCCCAGATCTGAGTAAAGCGCTTCTCCACCAGTAATAACAAGAAAAACTGAACCCAAAACCATGAAGCCATTAAAAGCGTTCAATTTAAAAAATTCCACTGCATGCCATGGATTTATCGCACCTAAAATAGCAACATTATCAGCAATATTGTAAATTCCAAGAGCACCTAGCACTAAAAACCAAGTTAAAGTAATTGGCCCAAAAACTTTTCCGACCGCTGAGGTTCCATAGCGTTGTACAGAAAAAAGTCCAATTAAAATGGCGACGGTAATGGGAAGTATGTACGGTCGGAATAGTGGAGTAATTAACTCCAATCCTTCTACTGCCGATAAAACAGAAATCGCCGGAGTAATCATTCCGTCACCGTAAAGCAATGCGGTTCCGAACAACCCAAGTAAGATAAAACTTTTTTTACTCTTATTCGGATCTCCATTTTTAGGAGTAATT
>JACCDN010762498.1_pt1 | contig 25894 bp, 20 predicted proteins | sample 7441691 | NCBI WGS metagenome assembly JACCDN01 (sample SAMN15323439, study PRJNA562643) | freshwater metagenome | isolation source: river surface water | place: USA:Blue River Watershed | collected 2017-08-16 | reverse complement strand
GTGATTGATTTTGATTATGTGATTGATTTTGATCATGTGATTGATTTTGATTATGTGATTGATTTTGATCATGTGATTGATTTTGATTATGTGATTGATTTTGATCATGTGATTGATTTTGTGTTGGATTTTGTGTTGGATTATCAAAACACATTGATAATTTATTGAGATATGTATTTTGTATTTGTTCAATATGATTAATTACAATTGGAATAAAATTGTCTGAATTGTCGGTTGTTGCTATAATTTTGCCTTTAAAAAAAGCCATAAAATGTGGGGTATTATTTTTAATTGAATCAAAATATCCATTTTGTTCATCAAAATCATCAATAAAATTATCAAAATCAATAATGATATTCATAACATAAGTATTAATTTTTGATAATGTTAATAATGTTGACAATAAATTATCCCAAATTGAATTATTACGTGATTTTGATAAAAAACATATACATATTGGTTTATACATATTTTTCTTCATAATTTCATCCAAATCAGTTTTTTTATTAACTCTATATATATTTTTTGACATTGATTTAATATTAATATAATATCATTAATATCAACCAAATTTTAAATTAAATAATTATTTAATTTTTATTTTTTTTTGTTTTTCTTATTTTTTTATTATTTTCACTGATCTCATTCAAATTTTGATTTTGATTTTGATTTTGATTTTGATTTTGATTCAATTCATTATATTTGTTGTTCATATTTTGAACAATATTTGATCTAATTAAATTATCAACAATATTTAAAGCATCAGATTGAACAGTATTTTTTGCTAAACTCGATGTGGCATCCCAAATTTCCATTACACTCACATTGCTATCTTGAATTTTCCCCATCATATTTCCTGCTACTTTTTGTGCGATACCCAATAATTGTTCTACTCCTTGTTTGCCTTGCATTTTTGTATTATCACCATTATTTTTTAATCCAATAACTTCATCTTTAATATTTGCCAACATATCTGATAAAAGTTTTGATGTTTGTTTATTACCTTGAAAATTATCGCTTTCCAATACATCAGTTAATTTTGATGCTGCTTCATTTACATCTGATTCTTTAATATTGTTCATATATTCATCCATTTTATTATTTGTTTCTTGATTAATCAATGTGCTCATTATCATATCATATGCTGAAATATTTTTAACTTCAACACCTTTAAATAAACTTTCAACATCAATGTTAGTATTTACATTTCCAATAGATTCAAAAGGATTAAATTCTTTTCCATCAACTTCACATGATGTAATTTGTTCAATTACTTTGGAATAAGTTTTAGAACACACTAATAAATCACTTATTTTTGTTAATAATTCTACATGGTCTTGTTTATTTTGAATTTGTAATAAAATTGTATTTATATTGAATGTAGGTAATATTGTCCAATATTTTTCTTTATTTTTAAAAAAATTAAAATATGTATTATCATCAGAATTATTTTTTAATAATAAATTTACAATATCGAATAATCTAGTATTGTCATTCATTTTTAACATTATTTTTTCAAAATTTAATTTTTCACCATAATTTTTTATTTTTAATAAATTAAGTTGATCTTGAGAATCTGATGGTAAAAGTTGCAAAATTTTAGTAATTAGTTCTGTAAATATTGATATAAATTTATTTTTAAAATATCCTTTATAATCAGATGCTGTTTGTGATGATGTTTGTGTTGTTGATTGTTCCATAAATACTAATTTTAATAGTGTTATTTTTAAATATATTTAATTAAATATATTTTGAATATTTTCTAAAATCATTATTATTAATTCAAAATATTGTTTAATTAATTCAATATCATCAATGTCTAATTTTTTGGTATTATTTTTTATTTCTATCATTAAATTCAACATATCATCTGAATCTGGATTTGAAATTATATTTGTATGTGTTGTATGATGTAGTTTTGATTGTTTCATGTTTGATATGCAACTTTTAATACTAACATTATCATCAAAATCTTCATCCAATTCATTTAAATTAGAAATATTAAAATTTAAAATAGTTTCTTTATTTGTAAGTAAATAATCAAATCCATTTTGCAATATATCAAATCTATTTGTTTTAATATAATTTTTAATATATCCCAAACCAAACATGATTTTAAATGGTAATATTTTCATCGAACAAGAAACATCAATCAATTTAATTATGGTTTCAATGTATGTATCCATTAAATAATTATATTGATCAAAAACTTTTAAATCATCCTCTTTCATATTAAATTTATTCATTTAATTATATTGTAAAAATGTTATTTTTTTATATATTGTTATTAAAATAAATATTTGTATTATAAATCTTTGTTTGAACCAATCCATTTTGGTATATTATTATGTTCGCCCATAGCTATCCGTCTATTAATTTCATCAATAGAATTTTTAATTTGTTCTTTTTCATTTTTTCTTTCTATTTCTATTAATTGCATCATTTGCTCTTGTCTTTTTTTGTCAATCTTATCTCCTTCAGGTGCAGTATAAATTTCCATATCTTTATCTGGAGGTAAAAAAGATTTTGGCAGCGGATTATCAACATTTACATAAGCGTATGTATCTGAACATCCAGCCATTTCATTGTGAAGATACCCAAATAAATGATTTATTGGTTTTACAGTTGGTTGTTGATTAAGTTGATTAAGTTGATTAAGTTGATTAAGTTGATTATGTTGATTAAGTTGATTATGTTGATTAAGTTGATTAAGTTGATTATGTTGATTTAATTTATTTATTGGAAAAGCATTAATTGTTTTTTTATTAAAATCGTTGGTATTAGTTGTAATTGATTGTGGAGGTTGTATTAAATTTCTCTTAACAACATTTGTTTTAGGAACTTCAAATTGATTAGATTGTGTCAAATGTGTTTGATTAGATTGTGTCAAATGTGTTTGATTAGATTGTGTCAAATGTGTTTGATTAGAATTATATTTATTATGAATATTATTTTGTTGAACAAAACCAACATCAGGAATATATAATTCTTCATTTTGCATATTAATATTATTTTTTGTGGATGAAATATTAATTATTTCATCTAACCATTTAATACAATCACCGCCATCAAATTGTTTATTTATACTTGGAATAATAATCGTAGGTACTTTTTTAAGTCCTTGTGCTTTAAATTTTTCTTTATGTTTATCAATACAAATCATTTTAAAAGTTTTCAATATATTATATTTATGTGCTTTTGTGATAAAATGATTACAAGTTTTACAACCATCCATATAAAAAAGTAAATTTTGTTGGGACATTATTAATGTAATGATGATATTATAATAGTATAATAAAAATATTTAAACATTTTTTATATAAAAAAATGATTTATTACTAAAATGAAACATATAAATAAAAAATAACTAAAAAAAAATTGATTTATAAAAAAAATATATAAAATGGTGAATATATAACAATACAATGAATATAGATATTAAAGAAATAAAACATACGACTGATAATTATGATTCAACATGTTTGGTATTAGACATATCAGGAAAAGATGCGCATCATAGTATAATAAATTCATTAAGAAAAGTATGTATAGATCAAATACCAATATATGCGTTGGATAGAGGAAAAATTAAAATATTACGTAATAATTCGGTTTATGATAATACAGAAATGGAAGTAAGATTATCACAATTGCCAATAAAAAGGGTACCAAACAATGTAGTATATTTACCATTAAAATATTATAAAAATGTAAATTTTGCAGATCTTAAATTAGAAAAACATCCTGATGATAACACTGACATAGAATTATATCTTAATGCAAAAAACGTGGGTCCAGAAAAAATCAAATATGTTACAACGGATGATTTAAGAATAAGTTTAAATAATGAAATAATTACAAATAAAACCATGTATAAAGGAAAAGAACCAATAACTTTAATAGAATTAAGAGTGGGAGAAGAATTTGAATGTTCAATGAAGGGTGTATTAGCTGTAGGAGAATTAAATTCGATATTCAATTCATCAAATTCATATTATAAACAATTAAAAGAAAATTCACATTATGTATTTACAATAGAATCAAATGGTCAAATGGATGAATATGAATTATTGCTTCGTGGAATAAAAATAATTGTTGAAAAATTAAAAATCATCAAAGAAAATATAGAAAATTTGCAATATGAAATGATAATAAGTGAAAATAATTCAATAAATTTAATAATAAAAAATGAAGATCATACATGTGGGGGTCCATTAAATTATGTATTACAAAGTATGTCTGAAGTTGAATTTTCAGGAGTATATTTACCAAATTTAATGGAAAAAAATATAGCAATTACATGTTTAATAGATAAAAAATATAAAATAACAGATATATTTTCTAAAGCAATAGATAACACAATTAAATTATATAATAGTATAGAAAAAAAAGTTATAGAAATATCAAAAAAATAAATGTTTTTTTATAAAATTTTATTATCAATATAATATATTATATTATATTAATATGTACATATCAGAAATTGATGATATATTAGACAAAACATTAGATAAATTTATGTATTTATGGATACTCGATAATAAAAATAATGAAATAATCGATTATGTAAAATTAATCAACGAACCCAATTTTATTAAATATCAGAAAGAAATTAATTTATTATTTGAATATGGAGTTGGTTTAATATCAGATAAAGATATTTTAAAATTTGTTTCAAAAACGTCAAATTTAAATTTGATAAAAAATTTGATACTTAAATATCTAGGATATTATTTATTTTTATTTATTGGAATAAATTACAATGGAAAAATTGAATCATTTAATAATAATATTGTAGAATTTTCAAGAATTCAAACAAATTATAAATTGAGAATCGATAATTTTTTTAATACTGAATCGAATTCCAATATCATTAAAATAACAGGTTTAACAATACAATTCATAGAATATATTGATAAAATAGTCAATAAAAAAAAAGACATCAGTATGTCTGTCGAATTAGAAGAATTTATAAAATTGTATGGAAATGACAATTTAGATAAAATTATTAAATTGTATGAAAAAGAATATGTAAAAAATAAAATCATCATACAACATAACATACTAAAAATCATGATTTATTTAAATTTATATAAAACTTCTGAAAAAAAAGAAATATTTAATATAATTGAAACAACCGAAACTTCAAATGGTGAATTTATTTTTATTGATATAGTCATTCCTAAAAGTAGTTTTATTGATTATAATGCGATTGAATCAATATTAGAACCTTATGAACTCAAAACAAATCTTCCAGAAACAATTTATGGTTTGATAAATGACGATTATTCTGAAAATATAATTGATGCACGAAAATATTTTACTGATTATGATCTTAAAATACAAAAATTATTAGATACCCATTTAATCATTCCAATTGTCGATGATTTTTTACTATACCATAAAGATAATGAAAAATATGAAAAACAACATAATAGTGTTAATGACAAAAAAAAAGAAAACACTAAAATAAAATATATTGTAAATAAAATAAATACAGTTACAGATTATTATAAAAATCAAAATGAAATAAAAAAACTATTTTATATACCATTAGCAAATAGAAATGGTGTATTAGTTAATACATTTGAAGATTTAAAAATAATTTCAAAAATGAAAAATATTGTTAAAATTGACAATGAAAATGTTGATTTGTTAAGTGATTTAATAAATTATAGATTATATCCATATATTTCTTTTAAAGAATTTAAAAAAAATGGTTTTTTCTTTAATCCAAATGCTACTACTAATGCAATTAGAAATTGTTCAATAAATGATATTAAAAAAGAAAAATTCGATATTTTACAAACAAGAATTTTATCAGAAAATATGAATGTAAATATTATTGGTTTTGCAATAATAAATACAACTAATTCAATTGATTGTATAAATGCGGATACTTTTACAAATATTTCTGATGAAACCAATAATCCTCTTCAAGCAATGAAAGTTTTATTAGAAAATAAAATAAAAAATACAAATTTTCCAAATATCAAAGATAAAACAAATTTAAAAAAAAATTATTATTGGTTATTTGATTTAGAAAAACAAACTTATTCAGTGCCATATTATGATATTTCACCTAATATGAATAAAAATGATATTGTTAAAATATTATCAGCATATTTATATGATTGGGTTATGGAATGTGTAATTAATTTAATAAAAGAAGACATCAATCAATCACATCCTAAAATAATTACTGATTATATAAATTCTTTTGATTCATTTAAATACAAATTTAAAGATATCACAAATCAACAGTATGCAACCAATATAAATGAATTGGAATATTTGATGTATTATGTTAAATCTAAAAATCTTACAGAAATTTATGATCATAAAGAAGATGAATTTCCAGGTTTGTACGGCAATGTTATTAAATTGCCGGTTGTTCCTAAAAAAAAAAATCCACCAATACCAACACTAAAAATTAAACCAGATTTTAAAATAATATCAAAATCTACTGATACAAATATCAAACCAATGAACATAGATATTGATATTGGGATTGATACGACTGATACGAATGAACATATCAATGCGATATGTCAACATATCATTTCTTGGGATAAAATTGGGGAATTAAAAAAACAAAATGATTTAAGATATTCAGATTTAGTATATGAGTTTATTCAACAATATGTTGAAATTAATCCAACACAAGATTTCATATGTAAAAGTTGTAAATCATCAATTAATATAAAAAGATATATACAAGATGGAGCATTTGACAATTCAACACAAACATACATAACATTTTCTGTTCAAGTTGATACACCATTGGAAGATTTTCCAGAATATGAAAAATTTAAAACTTCAATTAAAAGTTTAGATAAAATTATTGATCGCATTAGTTCAATAATTAATTTTCAAGGATTATTTGGTTCATCATATACCAATAAATCTAAAAGAAAAAATATAATTAAGGATACATTAGATTCAATACTGAATCACAATTTATATTTAAAAAAATCATCATATTTATCAAATAGAGATAAATTTATAAAATTATATGGAATAAATAAAAATATTTCATATTTATACATATTTGAACTTGATAATAATATATTCATTTATTCTTCAAAAGATAAAGATTATTATAAATCTGTAAAATTCAATAATGTGATTTCATACATCATAATTTTATTAATATTAGAAATAAATGATACACAAATACAAGCTTTAACTAATGACAAAATTTGCAGTTATTTTATTTATAAAAAAATTGGATATACATTATTTGATAATATTAATATAATTATAAATAAATCAAATGATCTTAAACCAATTAAAGATTATCCTATTTTATGTTATTTAATTTATATCATAAGTTGTTTTGTTACAAAATATAATTTATGGGCTGATGTTATTTCTACAGAAACCAATGTTATTGATAAAAAAAAGAATTTTTTAATCATACAAAAATCTGTAATTAATACTGTTGTTGAAATTTTTAATTCAATACTTAATGTGGATGCGAATGAACTCAAAACAAAAAAAATATATTTATATGAAATTTTACAAAATAAATATTATTTCAAACTGAATGATTTATTTAAAAATTTTAATTTAGTAAGAAAACTTGATAAAACATATTTATCATATAATATGATAAAACAACAAAAACAAGTTTATATTGATTCATATAAATTTGATATTCAACCCGATATGACTTCAGTATATAATAATTTTGTATATGATAATCTTTATTCTGATTTTAGTAAAAAATATTGTTTAAAAAGACTTGAATGCCCATATTACAATAGGAATAAAATTGTTCCAATGAATAAAATTTCAAATTTAACAAATTGCATCAGTGGTGAATTTCATCATTTCAAAGAAAAAAATAAAAATTTATATTGTATTCATTGTGATCTAATGGCTAATCCAAATAATTTTATTCCAGATAGTGAAAAAATAATTGGTGAAAGATATACTATTTTATATTTGAGAAAATTAGCAAAAAAATATTGTAAATCCGGACAATTACATCAATTTGACACAAATAATGATACAAATAAAAATATTTGTATATCTTGTAAATATGTATCAGGAGAACCAATTAATTACACAGATAATGAATTATTTAAATTATATGAATCAGTCGAACAAAAAATTAAATTAAATAATCTTAAATTTGCTGAAATAATTGCTAAACACACTAATTTAACAACCCAAGAAATATCATCAATTACAAATTTATTTAATAAAATTGTATATAAATATGAAAAATACAACAATGATTTAACAAAATCAATAGATGTATTATTAGATCATATACAAAAATTATTAGGAATTGATATAATGATTAATAATCAAACACACAATTTGTATTATAATATATATATTATAGAATATGATCATGCATGTTCAAAATTAAGTTCACCAATAATAATTTTAGAAAATGAAAATAAATTTAGAATAATTGAAAATCATTCACATTTTAAAAGAGATGTATTAGTATATTCAATGCAAAAAAATACAAAATATGAATTATTTTATGATTTAGAAGAAAAAATATATTTAGGATATAGAGAAGTTAATAAAGAATTTAAAGATGCTAAAGTTTTTAATATTAAATTAAAAATAAATTATTCATTTAAAAATATTATTAAATTAATTGGATTCACAAGACAAAATATTAATATTAAAGATTATTATCCTGAAATGATTGGTTTATCTATGGACAATATTGAAATAAAATTTAAAGATTTTAACGTTGAAGATTTTTTAAATAAAATATCAATGAGAAGATTTGAAATTATTAAAAAACTGGGAATGGAACTTAAAAAATATATTAATAGATTTAAAAACAATTATAAAATTGATATTATAACTTTTGATGCAACTTTTTTTGATAAAAATAATAAACAAATTACAAACACTTATATATCTGAATTAGCAAATAATCCAAATGATTTATTGTATGCGGAATATAAAAAAAAAATAGATCATAATATTCAAACAGAAAAAAATAATACCAATAAAAATAATAAAATTGAAAAACATATATTTCTTAAATACATGAATTTAATTAATTTATATCTTTCATATGATAATATAAAATTAAATAAAAATGATATTCCAAAATTTTCTGAAAAAATAAATTATAATTTAATTTTTAAAAATGATTATATGTCAAATGTTGTTTTAAATTATATAATTGATGAAATTATCAGATTGATTGATTATAATGCAAATAAAAATGTTAAAATAAATTTGATGCATTTCCTAATAGATTTAATTACAAATTTATTTAATTCAACATTTTATGAAATTTCTAAATATAATCAAGAACTAAATTATTTTTATCAAATTTTATATACTTCAGAATTTTATCTTGAAACACAAAATACTGACTATATGATTGATGCTATTGATTATTATTCAAATCAAGAAGAAATTAAAAATATCAATAATTTAGATGATGAACATAAAGAATATTTAGAAAATCAAATTGAAGATGATATTGAAGAAATGGAAGGTATGGATATGGTTAATGGTGATGATGATATTGAAGGAATTTTTGATATGTTTTCAGAGTATGACGGATATGAAATAAGTAGACCTGAAATTTTAATTTAATTTATATACTTTATTAAATTATAAAAAAAATAATTTATCATTCATATTTATAAATATAATATAATGATAAAAATTATACTTGTTTTATTAATAATCATTGCTATATTTTTAATATACACACATCATTTTAATAAATCTGATCAATTTATTAATATTACTAATCCTTTTGTTGATGGATTAAGTCAATTTCAGTTAGGAATGGATGAACCTGATGTTTCTACTATATTAGATGGTTCAGATCTACCACCACAAAAACCATATGATCCATTCAATCCTGCAAATAATTTAATTCCTCAAACTGATAATCCTAATTTTTCATATTATCCAGATAAAAATCTTAAAAATATGAATATATTAAACAAAATTAATAAAATATCTTCTAATATTAAAACAAATGATAAAACCAATAATAAATCTAAAAATATTTCAAATAAGAATTACAATAAAATGATAAAAAAAACAAATGATAAATTTAAAATACCATGTAAAAAATTAAATAAATTTTTTGTTCAAACACAATTTTCGGATTCTTATCGTGATGTGTTGACAGTTTTTAACAATATTTGTCCAGATCAAAAAATTATTTTTAATCTTCAATCATTGCCTGTTGTTACTACTAAATATCAATTGAATTCAAATACACCTTTTATTTTTATCAAATTGATTACACAATTTATTAATCAAGTCAATAAAGAAATTAAAAAATTACCAGAATCATATGAAATTGTTAATAATTATAATAATTATATGCCTTTAACATCTCAATTGAAAAAATATACTGAGAATAAAGGTATTAATAAATTTTATAAAGATATTGGTGTTGATTATAATTTATATGCGGATACACCACCAAATGCTCCTGTTGAATTAATAAAAATTATTAGTGCAAAAAGAGAATTTACAGATGCTGAAACAAAATATGTTATAACATTGGTTATAAAAAAAATATTGAAATCAATACATGAACAATTACAGATAACCGTACATTTAGTTTGTAAAAATAATCCATTAGAAGGGTATGATTTATTTAGTGGTCAACCTCAAACAGAAAACATAAATTCAACACAACAAGTTGCCATAGAATTTATTTTTGTAGATGGTTATTTTACTGATGATTTTGATGTTGATTATGATTGTGTTGGTGGTGATAATGGATGTAAAAAATATTCAAATATTGACTGGGATAATAAATATTATTCTTTTGATGCTCTTGGAACAAATTTTATGATGTCAGATTATGAAATTATTAAGGAATTTAATAAAAAAAATAGAGAACATGAAATAGAAATGAACAATTTTAATATTAATGTTCCTTATCCTATATATGAAAATCCTTCCAAAGCAAAAATGCCATCTTTTCCTGAATCAAATTAAAAAAATTGAAAATATATTTATATGTTGAACTGTTTTATTGACTATTTGATTTATTCAATAAAATGAATTATATTTATGTTTATGTGTGCAATTTTATTATAAATATTAGAATTTTGACAACAAATACCTTTTTAAATATAATTAAAACATCATCATCATTTTTTTCAAGTTTTAATTTGCAATTACAATTTAACCAAATAAAAATTGACCAACCAACCAATGAATGTAAATATGAACTTCCTTCTAATTATGAGTTTGACAATGATTTTGACAATGATTGGGGATGGTTTGTTGAATTTGAAGACGATTATAAAAAAATTAATTTATAATATATAAAATTATTATTTTATTTTTCTAAATATAATAATATATAGTCAAATGAATAATAATTCAAACCAATATTTATCTTACCAAACTGATTGTGTTGATTGTGGTAATAAACCTTGTAATACAAAATATAATAATAGTGGTCTTCCTACATTTAAAACAAATGTTTGTACAAATTCCGGTTTTAATTATGGATATTCAGGCAATTTAGCTTATGATCCAGAATTTATTCGGGATGATATTGAACAAAGTACAGCACCTTTAATGTCAGTTCTTGATCCAAATCGTGTTAAAAATTGCTCTCAATGTCTTAGTCTTAATGGTCCTAGATCCGGACATAATGGTTGGGGCGCTTCAATACCTATTGATAATCCATCGATTACACCTGCTCAAGATTTAATTGATATTGATTCAATTATGTCAAATAGAAATGTTAAACAAGATAGATCTAAAAAAGGTCATGTTAATATGGTTGATGTTTTTAAATTTAAAAATTATGATGCTAAATTATGTGATAGAGGTCTTGATCCATTAAATTCAACACTCACTTATCCTAAACAATTATATAGAGAAATGTCTATTAATAGATTTTATGACCTTAATATTAATCCACAAGTTAATATTTATTATCCTTGGACTGTGAATTCTCAATTAGAAGCAAAAGATAATTATGATTATCCTTATCCTTATTTTATCGGTATGGATAATACATTGCCAAAACCTATTAATGGCAAAGCAAAACCAACAAAAATAATTTCTAATGCTAATTGTGATACTAAAGTTTATGAAGGTAGAGAATGGGAAAGAATTCAAGAACAACAAGAACAAGCATATTCAAATGCTCAATATGATTCAGATACTGATGTTGAATCCGAATTAGCTTCAGTTAGTTCTGAATCTTCAAATTATGGATATTAAGTTAATAATTTGATGTAAATATATTTGAAATTATATATTTCTAAATATTAAAAAAATAATTGCACAATTTTAATTCTGATGTTTTTTATTATTATTCACATTAAGTAGTTTCATGAAATTAAAAATCAATTTTATGATCAATGTAGTAAATACATAATTATATATTCCTTTATCACATTTAGATGTATCAATTAAATTCCAAAAAATTAAGGCTCCTATAATATTCCAAATAATGTCAAAAAATGTTAAAATCATATGACAAATAGATGAAATTACAAGAATACATGTCATGTCAATAAGACCATCATATTTTAGAAACAAATAATTTAATATCAATAAAATAAAACCATTAACAATTACACCAATCCAACCTTCTACTAACAAATAATCTTTTAAATTGATTGATAATTGACCGGCAGGTTGATTTACACAAGATGTATCATTATATGCATAATATAAATCAGTTACAATCAATGGTACATTTAAACATAAAAATAAAATTAATATGAAAAAATAAATTGTTTTTTTACTTTTATTTTTCATAATTAGATCATCATTTGATATGTTTGATTCAAGGTCAATATTTGTATCAGAAACATTCAATATGTTTAACTCTGAAATAATTGTTTTTATATCGATATTTGATGAATGCATTTTTCAGTTATTGTTAATTTGTAGTTATATTATTAAATATAATTATATCGTTCAAACAAATGATTTTTCAATTTTTTTAAAATATAATGAAAAATCACAAATATATTTTTTTCATTATTATATTATAATTATAAAAAATTATAATGGAATTATTGATAGGTTCAGGATTATTATTAACCGGATTATTATTAAATAATAACGAAAATGAAAAAACTCAAAATGATCAAAATGATCCAACAAAAATATTGTCAAAACAAAATAATGGTCTCAATAATAATTATGTTAGACCATATCCTAAAAATTATTTAGATAATTATAAAAGTAAAATATATATGGATTCTAATGATTTTTTATATAATTCAATAAGTAATAAATATTTAAAATCAATTGAACCAGGTTCAAATATTGTAAATAATATATATAGAACACTGAATGATCCATATGAAAAAAATAAAAAAAATAAAATAAATAATTTATTAAATAAAGATATAAATTTTATAAAAAAAACCTCTAATAATAATATAGAAACTATGAATAATATTAATTTTCAAAATAATTATGGGTATGATAATATATCTGAAGATAGTGTATTTTCTGATAATTTTTCCATAAAAAATATACATCAAATGAATAATTCACATGATTCAGATTATTCTAATTATTCGGATGATGAATCAAATATAAATTTAAAAGTGTTAAATCAACAAAACAAATTTTTATCAGATGTAATAACAAATTTATCTGGAAGTGATTATGAGAGTGATAATGAAAATTATAAAACTAAAAATATTCAACAATGTAAAAATGATACATTTGAATCACAATTTGACGAATTAAAATTTGATCATAAAGGTATTCCTTCTACAATGCAAAATGGAAAACAATTATTGAATATATTTAATGATAAAATAGGATGGATGCCTGAATCAAATTTTAATCCAAAATCAGATGGAAGATATGGTGTAACTGGAGACATGACACATAATAATATGGTACCATTTTTTTCATCAAAAACATATGGTTATAATCCGATGTATGACAAAGAAAGAGAAAATTATTCTATTAGACAAATAGAATTATTTACTGGTTCTGATCAAAATCCTCAATTTAAACATAAAAAAGAAGTTGGAAATTTATTTAGTCCAGAAACAAATAAAGTTGAATCAGTAACTGGTTTGCCGAATTTTAATGATTATTTTGAATCAAGATATATACCATCCCAAACAAGAAATGGTGAACTTTTGATGCAGCCAATAAGAACAACTCCAGGTTTAAATTTAGGTTATACAGAAATTGGAAATACAGGAAGACAAGATTTATATAGAGTATTACCAAAAACCGTCGATCAATTAAGAACAGTCAATAATCCAAAAGTTTCTTATACACCTTTAATTAATCCAGGACAAAAAGGTGATCGTAGAGGTATTATAGGAGATTTTATACAAAAAGGACCGGATAGATTTTATTATAATGCACCTGATTCAATGTTACCACAAGTAGGTGATCATGTTGCACCTGCAATTTATGGAAAATGGATTGTCGAACAAACAAATCGTTCATTAAATCCAAATACACCAGCATTAAATCCAATTGGTGGTATTGAAAAATCTACACCTGAATATTTACAAGGACAATTTAAACGTTCATTTAAAAGAGAATATGATGCAATCAATCCTGCTAATGTTGGTCGTGATACTAGAGGACAAATCATTAATCAAGAAACATGGATACCGAATGAAACAAATCGTCAAACAACAAATTATTCAAATGAATATACCGGTAATTTAATTGGAAATAAAACACAATCATATTTAGAAAATTTTGATAATGCAATACCCAATACAACACAAAGAGAAATGATGCCTGAATTACCTAATGCTAATATAAATGGAAATTATAAATCTGTACCACTGATTAATTTTATAAATTATATTCCAGAGACTACAAAAAGACAAATTTTATTAGAAGATAATGGAAAAAAAAATATTACAAACATATCAAATAGCATTAAAGGGTATTTGTTTAATTCAATAAATGCAATTCAAGATCCTACATTAAGAGATTTAATTTCACAAAAAATTATTTTAACAAATCAAAAAGGTCCTGAACAACAAAATTATTTATTTAATATGACTAATGCAATACAAGACCCAAATGCAAGAAATTTAACAGAAAATAATTTAATTCTAACAACTTTGTCAAATAAAGAACAAGGATATTTATTTAATAATATAAATGCAATACCAGACACAACATTAAGAGATGTATTAAATACTTTATATGGTAGCGGAGGATTAAATTTTAAAGGTAATCATTTACAAGATCAAATGTTTAATTATTCAAATGCTATACCTGACACAACATTAAGAGAATTAACAGAAAATATTATACAATTAACAAATATAACAGGACCAGTTGGTTCAATTAAACAATATTTATTTAATTATATTGATGCAATTCCTGACACTACTTTGAGAGAACTTACTGAAGATAAAATTGTTCTTACTGGTATTAAACCAATTCAAGTTAAAGAATACTTATATAATTATATAAATGGGGTTCCGGATTCAACATTGAAAGAATTAACTGAAAATCAAAAATACATTATAGGACAAAAAGGTAATCATACTCAAGATTATGTATTTAATTATATGAATGGAATACCCGACACAACTATGCGTGAATTAATTGAAGATTTAAGACAATTGACAAATTTAACAGGTGATCATAAAGCTCAATATATGATTAATTATATAAATGCTATTCCTGACACTACATTAAGAGAATTAACTGAAAATAAAGAAATTTTAACAAATCTTAAACCAATACAAATAAAAGATTATTTAATAAATTATATTAATTCTACACCTGATTCAACTTTAAGAGAATTGACACAAAACCAACAATTTTTAATTGGACAAAAGGGAAATCATATCAATGGTGAATTATTTAATTATGCTAATGGAATACCTGATTTGACTTTAAAAGAATTAACACAAAATCAACAATTTTTAATTGGACAAAAGGGTGATCATATCAATGGTGAATTATTTAATTATGCTAATGGAATACCTGATGATACAAATAGAAATCAAACAGAAAATAATATCAATGTTATTGGTCAAAAAGGTAATAAAAATGGTTCTGTCGCATTTAATTATGATGACAAACCTGATTTAACTATGAGAAATTTTTCAGAAAATACTAAAAATATAACAGGGTTAGGTTCTCAATATTCTTATAATCAATATATTTTTAATTATTCAAATGGTACACCTGACCAAACACAAAGAAGTATGAGTGAAGGAACTAAAAACATAATCGGACAAAAAGGAGATTGCACACAATCAAGAACAAGGTTAGATTATTCAAATGCATTATTAAATAATATTAAAGAAAATATTGCTAAGGGAAGATCACCTACAATAGTAAAAGATAATAAAGGTCCTACATGTGCTTTCACAGAATATACATTTAATGATGACAATCAAACAAATCAAAGACCAATTTATTCTAATACTAAACCAATAAGTGATATTAAAAATCCATTATATTCATTTGCTTAAAAATTTATTTTGATTTAATATTTTTTGCTAATTGAATTAATAATTTGGATGTGATTGGTTTTGATAATAATTTTTTATAATTTGTTAAAATAAATTTATTTATAAAATTATATGTATATTGTATTTGTTCACATGAATCTGAACCTGCTATTGTAATTGAACCACTTTCAAAAACAAATACACTTACAGTTTTATTTAAATTTGGAATATTATATTTGATATTTACACATGCTTGAACATTTGGATCTAATTCAGCATTGAATCCATTTAAAATTAATAATTCCCTTAAAACTTCCCTTTTGATTTGAAAACCAATATTAAAATTTGTATTTATCATATGAATTTCAAACATATATACATTTTTAATATCTAATTGTGTATATGGATCAACTTTATAATTATCTAAATTATATGTCAAATTTATATTTTTTAAATCTAATTCATTGACATTTTTAAAAAATTTTTTTTTTTCAAATACTGAATTTTCATTTATAATTGCTTTTGTTTTTTTTAGTTTTTCAAACAATATTTCTAAACATTTTATAATATTGCTTAAATGTTTACATCCTGTCATTTGAATAGAACCATTTATAAATAATTTCACATTGATTGTTTTTTCTTTTTCTTTTGGTGTTAATTTTTCCATATTTAAACCCATTAACATTGGTGTACTAAATATCAATGAAACTTGATTGAAAAAATCTTTGGTTTGTTTTTTCTTTTTTTTTTTTACAGTTTTTGTTTTTTTTATATTCACTAAATTATTTATAATTCTATTACCATATTTTTTACCTATTAATATGTCATCAAAATCATTGAAATAATATGCTATATTTTCAACATCAAATAATACATTTATTTTACATGTTATTGTTGCGGTTGATATTGGCAAGTCATACGGCAAATTGTATGCATATAATTTAGCTTTATCTAATCCACTTATTAATTCAGTCATATTTATTGTTTTTATTTATATTTATAATTAAAATCAATTTTTTTAGTTTATTAAATATATAATGTTATTTATATATTTAATATCAAATGGATACAAATGTAAAAAAAATTTATTCTAAATTAAATAATAAAAATTACTATGTTGTATTTGGTTTATCTAACTGCAGTTTTTGCAATAAAACTAAAAGTTTTTTTAATATAAAAAAAATTAATTATAAATTTTATCCTGTTGATGATTTTAAAGAATTATTTTTAAAAAATTTAATTGATATAAATACAAGTTATCCGGAACTAAATATTGATAAATTACATAAAACTTTTCCAATAATTTTTTATAAAAATAAATTTATTGGTGGATATACAGATTTAATTTATTCATTTGATAAAAAATAAATCATAAATTAGTAAATGTGTATACATATTATTATTATTTTTTTATTGTTATAAATGATTTATTTTCATATTCTTCAATGATTTTTGAATATTCATTATTATTTTTTTTAAGTGATAATAAATTTTCCTCATACAAATCATCAAACCATTCATTTATCATCGTATTGTGATTTTTACTATGCATTATGATATTTATACATATTTGACTTATCAATTTTTCATTTATTTTTTTAAATCCATTCATTTTATTTGATAAAACATTTACAATGTCATTTAAATCCATTTCAACAAAATTTTGTGAGGTGATATTCATTTTTTTAATTATATCATTTAATTGTTTATTTATATCATTCATATCATTTATTTTATTTATTGTATTAACATTTACATCATTAGAATCATTGAACATGCTATTAATCATATTAGTCATCATATTAATAAATAGATTTTATTATTGTAAAATATTATATTGTGTTTAAAAATCAATTTTTTTACAATATTTTGATATTAAATAAAAAGGAACTGTGTTTTTAATGCTCTTTGTGTACAAGAAAATAAATTTTGTTTATTTTCTTGGATATCCAAAATTTTACTGAATTGATTATAATAAAATATTTTCAATTAAATTACACATTATAAATTATTTTTTAGCCTTTGTTTTTTTGACAGTTTTTTTTGTATTGACAGTTTCTACAGCTTCAACAGCTTCTGCTACTTCTACGGCTTCCATAGATTCAACAGCTTCAGTAGGTTCTATATTTTTTAAATTTGGTTTAGATTCTTTTTTTGTGCTTTTTTTTGTGATTTTTTCTGATCCAACATCTAACACATTTTGATCATTTTTTTTAATGTCTTTTTTAAGAGTTTTTTTATCAACAACATTTGTGTTAGTTTCAGGAATATTTAAATTATTTTTTTCAGATACAGTTTTTTTATTTTTTGAATTTTTTAATTTTACATTTTTTTCTACTTTATTTGCTTCGTGTTTCACTTTAGATATAGACAACTTGTTTTTAGTATTTTCAATATTTTCATTATCTTCATCTTCATCTTCATTATCAATATCTTCATCATCTACATCTTCATTGTTATCTTCTTCATTATCTTCATTGTCATCAATATCATCTTGTATAAATTTATTTAATAATTTGTTTTTGTTTGGCACAGTATTTAATTTATTATCATTTAAATCATCAATTTGATCATTTTCTTTATTATTTTCTTTTAAACCAAATTTTTTTTTATATATATTTTGTGCGGTTCTTATTTTATCTAAAAGTTCAGATCTTTCTGTATTTTTATCTAAAATTTCTTTTGATTTTTCAAAATAATGGTGATTTAAATCATCAAATATTTTTTTAAAATCATCATTTGATAAATCTGGTTTTAATATGTATTTGTTGAATTCTTCAATTGAAATAGTACTTGTTTTAACCATTTGATATGATTGTTTTAATGATATAGTGAATTTGTATGTATTTATTTATTTTTTCAATTTTTTTTATTAATATATGTGAAAAAATGCGGTTATATTTTATTGTTTATATATATGCTTTGTGTTATTTTAGTAATTTTTATTGAGAATAACTTATTGGATTAATTATTCTACTCCAGTCAACATTATAAGCATTAGTAAAATGACTGTCATTTTTATATTGATCTGGAATAACAAAATTTGAATTTCCAATGAGTGTTTCGACTGGTAATCCAACATCATCATCATTATTAATAAAAGTATAATATGCAATAAAATAATCTTTTAAATCTGCATTGACTTTATTTCCATACAAATCTTGATAATAATTTTTTAAATAATTATTAATTAAAGGCATATTTTGTTTAAGAACACCCATATTAAAACAATTTGGACCAATTAATTTTTTAATGTCATTTTTTAACATATTTTTTATATCTATATATTCATTGCTTGATACATCAATTATATCATCATTTTTATCATGAATATAATCATTGGCTTCTTCAATGATATCCTTAACACGAATATCATTAAGATTATCAAAATTTTCATTAATTGATTTTATGGCATGTTCTTCATTTTTAACAATATCTGTAAAATCAAAAGTATTATTTATGAGTTGTTTAGCACAATTCAAATAAACATCATTTGAAATATTTGAAATATTTTTTTTATTATCATCAATGCTATTGTTAATATTAAAAATTTGTTGTGAATTTTTTAAAACTTTTATTTCATCATCATTAAATATAAAACTTTTTTCATCAATCAAATTATCAATTAATTTTTCGTATTCAGGTGTTCTTTTAATTATAATCATATCATCAATATTATAATTATTGATATTACACTTGAGATGTTCTTGAGAATATTGATAATAAAAAAAATTGTAAATAAAATATACAATACAACAAACAAACATTAATAATAAAATTTTTATGAATATATTTTCAATCATATTTATATAATTATAATGATAAAATAATTGTTAATAAAACCAAAATAATAAAATACAATTTAAATAAAAAAATACTATTTAAATAAAAATTTTGTTATATTTTTATAAATATATAATTAATGTATCTGTTGATTAATACAAATTTTTTAGTACCAAAAATCAAAGAATATAAAAATTTTTCAAAATCAATTGAAGAATTACAATATGAAACCTTGACACGAACAAAAAATTGGAATGATAAAATACATTTAATAAATAAAGAAGATGAAAATACACTTTATATGTCTGATGGTATAAATATTTATTCTATAAATTTATTGAATGGAAACAAAAAAATAATATATTCAAATAAAAAAATAATTCATGTTGAAAATGAATATTGGATTAAATATACATTGTCTAATGAAATAACAAAACAAAATGATGTTTTAACATCAAATCAAAATGATATGAATATTGTGATTAAAGAAAAAAAAAATAAAAATATTAGATTTGAAAATAATATGAATTCATTAGTTACTAATCAAACTAATCAAACTAATCAAACTAATCAAACTAATCAAATTAATCAAACTAATCAAACTAATCAAATTAATCAAACTAATCAAACTAATCAAACTAATCAAACTAATGATATGAAAGATCAAACAACTAATGATATGAAAGATCAAACAACTAATGATATGAAAGATCAAACAAATGATGAATTAAACATAAAAAGGGAAAAAATGCTTAAAATGATAGAAGAAGTCAATGATTTATATCAAAAAGAATTATCAAATATAAAAAAATTGGAATTAAATTTAAAAACTCAAAATTCTAAATTAGAAAAATTAGAAAAAAAGAAAAAAAATGACATAATAAATGATATAATAAGAACACAAAGTGAATATAGAACATGGAAAAAAATAAAATATAATTTTAATGAAGACGATGATGAGACCGCAATATTAAAACCACTTGAAGAATTAGAAGCAAAAGATGAAACAAAGCTGAATGTGCCAATATTGTTTTTATCAAAATACAATTATATTGAAAAAATACAATCTAATAAATCTATAGAAAAATTATTGCTTGAAATAAACCAATTAGATTTAAATGATTTATATATGAATAATGAATTACCAAATGACAACATTGTACAATTTTGCAATAAATACATGAAATTATCAAAAGAATTGCATTATCAATTTAATGATCATGAATGGAATTATTTGGAAAATGAAATGAATTTAAATTCAACAAATAAATTAGGTTCAAATATTACTAAAAAAAATATAATTTAATCAATATTGATTAAAAGTGTGTTGAGATTATTATTTAAAAAATACATAGATTCTTCATACATTTTATTAAGAACATAAGATATCACATCAAAAGATTTAAAAATCAATGTTTTATCTATAACAAATTTAAATTCATTAGTTTCAAAATTATTTTGTATAGAATCAATATTTTCAATAAAATATTGTTTTGTGTCAGAATCAAAAGTAGACAATATTAATTTATTACTTAAAGTCCAATTTACATTATCAAAACCTATTATTTCTAATGATTCTTTAAGTTTTTGAATATCATTAATAATCATTTCAAAAACAAAATGATTTTTATCACACTTGCTTTGTTTATTTTTATGAATAGAACAGGATTCTTTAAAATTACAAAATTTATAGCTGGATGTTTTAAATAATTTTACATTCAATGGATCATAACTGTTATCTCTTCTGACAGGAACCGCAAAAAATTTTTTAATGCTATTGGAAGCTAAAATCAACCAATTAAGATATTTTATAATTAAATCATATTCTTCAATTGTCAATTTTTTTATATCACCATATTTGGTTGATTTATTTCGGATCAATGTTCTAATGTGATTAGACACAAAAGATAAATAATTTATTATTAATAAAATGTTATTATTATCATGTTGATTTAAATTTATATTAAAACAATCATTTGAATTCAAAACAGTATTATTATTTATATCAATAAATACACTTTTTTTTTTATTTTTATTAATTACAGAATTTTCATTAAAATTTTCAAAACTAAATAAATTTACGTCAGAACACCAATCTAATTCCATTTATATATTATCTTATATATTAATATTTTAATTATTATTTTTAATTTTCAATTTTTTACAATAAAACAATTAAAAAATAAATTATATATAAACATATTCATATAAATCAATAATGAAATCAAATATTAAAAATAATAAACCATTAATTTCTAATGACAACAATATGATATTGACAGATGATAAAATGATTAATAATGTGTTAGGAAATATTGGTAAAAAAAGTAAAAATCCCATAAAAAAAACTTTAATTGATAATTTTATAAATGAAAAAACATCATCAAATGTCAAAAAATCATATCAAAAAACAGCGAATATTGATAAAATGATAAATGATGAAATTGATGATAATAAAAAAACATTTACAAGCAATTTAACAAAAGATGAAATAAATGAAAAACTTCAAGATTATAAATTGGTTGATGATATTAGTAAAGTATCAATTGGAACACATTTACGTTATTTTACAATAAAAGATGGAATAAAATTATTTAGGATGGGTGGAAATTTAAAAAGAAATCTTGATTTGCCAAAATTTGTTGTTTTGGTAAATGCTCTTGGAACAGAATGGACTGTACAAGTAAAAGATACAATATTTTATAAAAAAATGACATTAAGTGAAATTAAAAATGAATATGATGACATCATCAAAGAATTACATGAAAAAATAATAAAATGTAAAAATAAAATTAATGACAAAGACAAAATCATAACAGAACTACAAGAAACTATAAAAAAAATAAAATCAAAATAATTTAAGTTTAAATTATTATATTAAAAATATTGTAAATAATGCATTCATATAACAATTTTATATATGATGAAATCGCAGATAGATTTTATATTTTAATTTATGAATTAGGTCATGGAGCATATTCGAAAGTATGGTTTAGTTTAGAATATGAAAATTTTTATTCAAAAATTACAAATAAAAAACCATTGAAATTTAATCCAAGAGCTTTGAAAATTCATAATGAAGATACATATGAATATGGAACAATTGAATCAGATTTAAATGTTCATGTGATATTAAATAAAAAAAAATCACAAAATATTAATTATCCATTATCAAGTTTTATTTATGATAAAACATATTATATCATAGTTTATGAAGTTGCTGTAGGTTCATTGTATGATATAATGAAATTATTTGATAAAAAATTGCCTCGAAATTTTATTGATGAAATAATACCACAATTAATAAAACCAATCGAATATTTGCATAATTGTAAATATATACACACTGATATTAAACCTGAAAATTATTTATTAATGGGTTTAAATCAATTGCAAAAAGATATAATAGATTATTCTACAAAAAATAATATATGTGAAAAATTAATAAAAATATCAAAATTAAAAAAATCAAAATTAAAATGTTCAGATTTTACAGATAAAAACACAACAGAACTATTATATAATCATTTAAAAAAATTATCAAAATTTTTTGATTTAAAAAACAATATAATATTTAATACAGATGATTCAAAAGATGATAATACAAATGATTCAAATGATTCAGATGATTCAAATGATTCAGATGATTCAAATGATTCAGATGATACAAATGAATCTGATGATTTAAATTCTATTCAATCATTTTATTCAGTAATATCAGATGAATCAAAAAAAGATGATTATGAAACTGTTTCATCATATGATTCAAGAGATTTTGAATATGATACAGAAATAGATAATTTTCATACAAATAAAGTAATTAAAATTTTATTAAAAAAAGATGTTGCTAAATTAAAAAATCAATTTATTGAATTTAATGATAATACAAAAAAAGAAAAAGAAAAACTAAAACAATCGCAAGAAAAAAAACAAAAATTTTTAATAGAAACATATTTTAAAAATCCAGATATAAAGTTAACCGATTTTGGAACAATGGTCAAATTTAATACAAATGATAAAACCATACAAACAAGATACTATCGTGCACCAGAAATAATACTCGGAAATAAATTTAATGAGAAAATAGATTTATGGTCTTTAGGATGTACTATTTATGAATTGACTACCGGTAAAATATTATTTTATACATGTAAAGATTCATTGATAAATAAATATGATGTTGATTTAATAAATATACGTATGATTTTTGAAAAAATTGAAGCAGAACAAAAAAGTTTATTGTATAAAATGATAATGAAATCAAAAAGAAAAAATTATTTTTTAAATAAAAACAATTGCCTGAATTTTTTTAAAGAAATAAAAAATGATGAATGGCGATTGGATTTTGAAATTACAACTGATCATGATAATAAAAAAATTATCAACACAATAAAAAAATTATTAAATATCAATCCGTTTCATAGAAATTTTTAATTTTTTAAATTGTGATTAAAAAGGGGAATGTGAACTATTACAATCATTATTAGTATAAGATATATTAGTGATAATAACATTATTTGGATTATGATAATTTGTATAAAATTCATATCCTTTAGGTTCATCACATTCACACATATCATTTTTAACATTTATTTTTATCATTTTATTAAATTTTTGCAAATATTTTTTATTTGAATAAGATTCATCAGAGTTAATATCTTTTAATAAATTAATTGAAAATTGGACCGAATTTTCAATTTCTTTTTTTCTTTCTTCATAACTAATATATTTCATTTTTAATAATACTGATATAAATATAAATTATATGTAAAAACAATCGAATAATTTTATTTTTCAATTTTTTTTAAATTTTAGTAATTTTTACCATATATAATCATATTGAAATATATAATTGTGTGTATGATTACAATATGATATCAATATTATACACTATGATTTGTAAGTATATATACATTTATTATTATTTTTCTCATATATGCACATTTCTTAATGCCTGTATATTGATTAAAAATTGAAAAAGTAAAGCAATATTTACTAATAAGCATTATACACATTATTGAAATATTTTATAAATTTAATTATGGAACAATCAATTGAATTAAATCAAAATTTTACATATTTAACTATGAATGCTGATTTTAATCAACCAATTAAATTAAATCAAAATCTTACATATTTGACTATGGGAACCAATTTTAATCAACCAATTGAATTAAATCAAAATCTTACTCATTTGACTATGGGAACCAATTTTAATCAACCAATTGAATTAAATCAAAATCTTACTCATTTGACTATGGGTACGAATTTTAATCAACTGATACAATTAAATTATAATCTTACTCATTTGACTATGGGTACGAATTTTAATCAACCAATTGAATTAAATCAAAATCTTACTCATTTGACTATGGGAACCAATTTTAATCAACCGCTTCAATTAAATCAAAATCTTACACATTTAACCATGGGTTTACATTTTAATAATCGTCAAATTAAATTAAATCAAAATCTTACATATTTAATTATGGGTGAATATTTTAATCAATCAATTCAATTAAATCAAAATCTTACACATTTAACCATGGGACAACGTTTTAATAATCGTCAAATTCAATTAAATCAAAATCTTACACATTTGACTATGGGTGAATATTTTAATCAATTGATTCAATTAAATCAAAATCTTACACATTTAATTGTGGGACGTTATTTTAATCAATTAATTAAATTAAATCAAAATC
>JACCDN010254343.1_pt1 | contig 25901 bp, 24 predicted proteins | sample 7441691 | NCBI WGS metagenome assembly JACCDN01 (sample SAMN15323439, study PRJNA562643) | freshwater metagenome | isolation source: river surface water | place: USA:Blue River Watershed | collected 2017-08-16 | reverse complement strand
CTGAAATAGTGGTGATTGTACTCGGCATAAAAAAGGTATTTTGAGGTTAAAACAACAGGAATGATGAAAACTTAGGCTGTACAGGCATAAGTTAGCTTATAAATTGGAGGCGGGCGGGAATCGCTGGCCAATCCCCCGCTTGCTTGATGTTCCTTTAACCAGCCTTTAATCTCGGCCCGACGTTTAGATAATTGTTCAATCAGTCCTTCCGACACCCCGACTATTTCAAAGAGCCCACCCGATCTGAAGTCCAAGACATAGCCCAAGGCCATGAGTTTTTGGGCCAAGCGCGCCCTATATTCAAGGCCATTGACCATCTTATCCCAATACACCTCATCAAAATAAATCGTTCTGAAGCTGCCATCTGCTTTTTGGGTGATATTCAAGAGCACACAATGCGCATGCAACTGCGGGTCTCCTGCTCTAGAATCATATTCTTCAAAACGTGCCCATAGAAAATTATCCGTCTTTTCAGTGGTGGTGGCACCTTTATCCTTATTGCGTACCCCAGCGTATTTTTGCTCTAGATGAATCAGCGTTTCTTCAATGGCCTTTTGATGCGCCTCTAAAACCCCTTGATTGCCAGCGACTAAAGCCAGAATCGAGACCGACTTGGGCGCTGAGAAGGTTAAATCATAGCCCGGCCTGTGATGTTGACCGTGTTGGGTTTGGTTCATCACCACCCCATTGGGTAAATAGCCTTGCAAGAGTTTTTCAAACACCTGTTTGTCAACCATGCCCTCTAAACCCAGGCGCTTTGCCCCTTCTCCAAACCAAGCACTTTGCTCAGGGGGATTGCTGCTGTAATAATCCCCGCTGGCATAATAGCGAGCCGCCTCCGAAGCCGATGTTAAGGTGTAAAGACTTAACATCAGCGTTCCTCCAAAGACCGAATATTAGGCATGGCCTCTATCTCGTATCGCAAGGTTTTTTTAGAGGCCTGCACCACAGCAGTCTGGCTTGCAGGCAGAGCCTCTTGGGAGGGAGGAGCCTTTGCAGATTCCGCGGTGTTGGTAGAGGGCTCTGCGGCTGTTGCTGGCTTATCTGATTTCGTAGCCTCTTTTAGATCAAAAACCAGCAAGGCTTTTAAATCTTTCTCCAGCAGGGGTTCGGCTAATTTCTCTCTTTCTTTGGGTGTAAAGCGAAGAGAGGTCACCGGCCAATGGCCAGGTAATTTTAAAAAGGCCTCGCAATCATTGAGTTCTAAAAACTCCGTCTCTTTAATCACCGCCTCACGCCTACGCTCGGGTTGCACAGAGACACTATCGCGGGTTTCATGGGCACCATAAGAATAGGCCTCTTTCTTTTCCATATACTCTAAGCCACCCATGATTTTAGACATCCAGGCCGCGGTTTGTGGACACTTGGTGCGATAACAAAGATTAGTATTAAACAGGGACAGAAAAGTCTCCGCTTCATGGTGCCCATACAGCGCTCGGATTTGGTGGATATCTTGAATGGCTGCCACAAAACAGCCTCCGTATTTACGAGCCCGGGCTAAGCTATTGATGAGGTTAGGCAAGCGATGCAGACTTGGGAGCTCATCTAAGATAAACCAAAGGCGTCTCTCATCAGAAGGTGCCAAACTTAAAACAGACTTAGCTGCCACATCCAACCAGACTGAAATCAGGGGTTTTAAGGCCTCCACACTCTGTGCATCGGTGGCGATAAACAACCAGCTATCTTGAGCGTCGCATTTGAGCCAATCGCTAATGGAAAATAAAGGCCCGCCCTCATCTTGCACATACCGAAGCGCCTTGCAATAAGTCGAAAGCGTGGCCTTAATGGAAAGGGCTGTTCGTTCATTTTTATCCGAGACCAAAGACTCCGCAACCGATCCTGAGACCAAGCTTGAAAGACTCCCCAAAGACTCTGAAAACAGAGGCAACAGAAGATCTTTCATCGAACGCTGGTTCTTCAAATCTAAACCCTGGGCCGCACAGGCAAAAATGGTGCGCGCTGAATGGATCCAAAAAGGATCAGTGCCCGCCAAATGCAAGGGCATCATCGAGGCCGCCATAGCCTCAAAATCAGAGGCTTTATTCCCTTCCTGCCAAACATTCCAAGCAGGACAGCGCTTGTCTAAGGGGTTGAGCAAAATATCTTTGCCTTTTCGGTAGTAATGAGACACAAAAGTGCCCTCAATATCATAGACAATGGCTCTTTGCTTTTTGGCACGGATCTGATCCATGAGCTCTTCTAAACACAGGGTCTTACCCGTGCCGGTGGTGCCTGTTAATAACAAATGCTGAACTTCTGACCCTTGTAGTAAAGGAACCCCTGAAAGCTCAAAAGAGGAGGCTTTATCTATTTTACGCAGGCTTTTGCTTAAATCCTCTGCACGCACACGCATCTGCCCTGTAAAATCGGTGGGGGCTCGCCCTTGGGTGCCTCGAAGACAAAAATATCTTGTAAGCCCCATAAAGGGTATAAGGCTTAGAAACAGCGCTTGAAGTGCCCCCACCTTAAAAGCCTTAAAACAGGCCTCTAAACTCATCACCGTACGGGGATGCTTGATGAGGTCCCGTGCCACAACCTCTATCGGTTGTTGATTTTCATCAAGGAGCCAGTGGGTGGCCCGTTTTCCCCTTAGAAGACCCTCACGATAAGCGTCTACAGCCTCAAACACTAAATAGCGATCAAAGGCCTTGGTGTTGAGGAAAAAGCACAGCCCCCATAAGAGGATAAAAAGGATCACAACGATCCAAAACACCGAGCGAGCGGCTTGCCCAAACATACGAACCGAGTGCATGGTTAATTGGCCACCACTGGTAAAGTCTTTTAAAGAAGATTTTACCGTAGAACGCCCTTTCTTTTTGAAAAGCACAGAAAGCCATTCTCCTAAAGAACGCAGCCCCATAACTGATTCTTTAGGTGTTTGAGGGTTGAAGGCTTTTTGCCAAAACCCTGCAAACCTTGCAGGGGCTTTCTTTTTTGCTTTTATCATGCTCTATCCTCCTTCTCTAGTGTCATGACAGAAGCTTCTATGGCTTTAAAAACAGCTGCTTTTTCGCCTACCTGACAAAGCTCAGAAGAGACAGCGCAAGCAGGGTAGGATAGATCTGGATCCTCAGAGCAAACACAAGGCTCTTTCCTCTCAGATCTCACAGCTCGCTGAGAGTGCATAGGAATTTGATCTAAGTGCTGTTCTACAATATCTGTGTCTGAAAGAGGATGAGCCTCTAAGCTTTCGACGGGGGCAAGGCTCGCCCTCTTACAAGCGCAGGTTTCGTCGGATGGCTCCAGAGCATGGGCCCCATTTCCAGGCCTAGGGATCTGCGCTATGGAATCGCTGAGGCTTTGCCATTGCCTGCTTCTATAAACATAGATCCCAAGGAGCGCTAAGAATAGAAGCGTTAAGGATAGCGCTTTCAACCCTCCCCACGCGAGACCTGTGATGCAAGCCTTAACACTCTCCATAATCAAAGGATGATAGATAAAATCTAAGGCTGACACTTCCATCAATTTTTCGGGATTGAATAGTAAATGGGGAGCCCAGCTGTCCCCTATCATCACGTCACGAAAAGCGTGTAAGCATCGAAACCCCAAATGGCGATCAAAGTAGGATGTCTCGGCAACAAAGCACAGAACCCATAAGATACTAAAACAGATAATGCCTACCCAAAGTACTGAACGAACACTTGAGAGACCGTGGCGAATGGGGTCCAAAAAGCTGATTAAGGGGCTACCAAAGCTACCCTTTTTTAAAAGGGGCTTTTCCCTGGAAGCCTTCGATGCCCATCCTTGTGTTGAAACAGCCTGGATAAATCTTTTAAAAGAACTTATAATCCAGGACGTTTTTTGAAGCGCTTGCTTTTTTAAGCAGGCATTAAACCAGCCAGGAGGCGCGAACCCTATGCTTAGAGTACCTAAGAATTTTTTGCAAGATCCCAAAACCTTTGCATATGCCGATTTTTGGGCCATGGTTCCTAAATGGGCCTTAAGCACCCTGCTAGCTTTGACCCTTGCGATTTTGGTCAAAAAAATAGACATCTTCTTCGCTTTCCTACTCATATTCTACCCCTTTGTTGCGTTAATGGTGGATGTGTTGTTATATGCCTTTAGAAATCGACTCTGGAAACCCTTACCAGACAATGTCATCATTCCCACTGAATGGAACATTACAGCTTCCGAATTAGAACAATATGCAAAAATCCTACCCAAGGCTCGACTCATGCGTGCCCTAACCAGCCCCCCTCTGATGGCTGTATTCATACAAGAATGGGATCTTTTAATGGCGATTGTCGGCTTTGTGTTTTTCTTTTTTGTGGGCATTTTGTTCGACTCAAGCTGGCTAACCTTTTTTAAAGTCACAGAGCCTAAACTCTTTAAAACAAGACCTAGAGTGGCTGACCCAGACTGGGAAGATTTTAGACATAGATTTGATGCAATAGATCCCAACATTTTAGGCAGCTCCGCATGGACAAGAGAGCAAATGAACCCAACAATTCCTGGTACTTCGGCATGGATAGCTAAAGAGAATGTAGATTCTTTATGAAAAATCATTTATCTTCGTCCTGTTTTTTTTGTTGGGTGATATAATTGAAGGCTGATTTAAAAGAGCCTGTTACTAAATCATAGCCATGTGTTATTCCATCCCAGACATGCAATGCTTCTTGCTTGGCAGCGACAAATAAAAGGCTTTTTCTTGATTGCTCGTAATGTCTTTGGGCATCTTCTTGATATTTTTGATCAATAGTTTTTTGTTGGTTCGCTATTTTAAACTGAATATCCTCTTGTTGTGCCTTAAAGCCATATTGCATTCCTTCGTCCGTCACAGGCTTTAGTCCTTGAGCCTCACCTTGTGCTTTTAAGTCTTGCATTTTTTGAAGGGCATTTTTTTCATTGATCTCAAAAAGAGTATGTCTTGATTCCTCTTGATGCTGTCTATGCATCGAAGCTTTAGGATCGGCTGGGATCTCTTGGGGTTTTTGAGGTGTGGCACCTACTTCAGTTAAAAACTCTTTAGCATAACGCGCGGCTTCTTTTGGATTCGCAAGGATAGCGGCAACACCCTCTAATCCTGAGTGATTAGAAGGATGACGAGCTAGCCACTCTACATAGCCTTGGGTGTAATTGGTGTTAATGGTAGAAGCCGTATTTTGAATATGGGATGCCAACTTTTGATAATCATCGGATTCTCTAAAGCTTTTAAGGGCTTCCGTTCTATGACCCATCGTTTTATCCCAAGCTTGATGGATATTCTCCAGCAATCGTTGGCCTTCATCGCTTACTGTCCCAAAGGATTTGTTTTGAAAAGCCTGCTCCGTTTGACGGAAGGCTTCTTGAAAATCTTCGCTTTGTACAACTTTCTCGGCTTCTGAGTAAATATCTTGCTTACTTGCACTTCCTGTAAAACCAATGTTTGCTTCTAGGCTAATCCCTAAGGCACTTAAAAGTTCTGCAGCGGCTTTTACCTTACTTCCTTTTTGATTGGGATCATCTGATAAAGCACCCACCCCAGCCTTTTTAGTACTAAAGGCGGCCGCCGCCAAAATTTGCGCTCCGCGTTGCTCAAGCATGTTATTATTCTTAGAAAAATCCCTAACGATTTGTCCCATCCGATTCAAGCCTTGGGTGTGATCGATACTGGTTCCTGTGCCTGTGGTTTTATTGAGCTGCTTGTTTGACCCTAAGTGATCGGATAAATCAACGCTCTTTTTTAAGACATCCGTCATACCATCAACATAGGCTTCCGATTCGTTTAAGGCTGTTTGATAAGACTTACCTGATTGTTCTAATTTTTGAGTGCTTAAACTTTCTGCTGCATTTAAATGAATGGGTATATTCGAAGTGGCTATGTTCAAAATCTTTTGTCCATCACTGCTGGTTATCACATCGGTTCTACCATCCGCTTTATGAAAAGAACCTGAACGATAGCTTGCCCCATAGCTTCGATTCAGCATGCTGGTATTGCCAAACTGTCGAGCCGCCACACCCACATTCCCAAAACTGTAGTTACCACTGACCAAATCTTGGGCCGCTTGAGATCCCGCGCTTTGGCTCACCTGGCTTAAGGTTGAGGCGGTCTGTGCCAAAGCCCCTACGCCTTTGACCATGGCAATACATAAAAAAGGAATACTCAGCGCCAAATATCCCGCCATCGCTGCGATATCTGCATTTACATTAACAAGCCCTACCGCACTTGCAATGGTCACCCCTGCCTCATTGGATAAAGATAGGGCGGCTAAGGATTTGGACTTGGCCGCAAGGGTCATGATGTAATTTAAAATGGCATAAAGCGGTGCCCACATTTGTAGCCATAAGAGGGTTTGAAGCCAAGCACTTAGGAACCGAAAACCAAAGGGTAAAATAGCCATCGGAATCACAAATAAAAAAGCCGCGTAGCTGATAGCTTCCAGCACCGCTTTCATACTGGGCAGGGTTTCAGCCGCTAAGGCACCTAGGGTTTCATAGGTGGCACGTTGTTGTAAGTAAGCGCGTCTTAAGGCAAAATTCGGGGCATTCCCCAAACTCGTTGATTTTTGCTCCAGTCCATCCACCACCGCATAAATCATCATGTTTTGCTTTAAAAGTTCTTCGGCTTGACTCGCCATCTCACCCAAGGTGTTATAGGCTGCTTTTAAATGATTGAAGAGTTCTTTCTGAACATTGATATCGGCTTTTTTACCAAAAATCTTTTTCCCAAAAAGAAGGGCTGTATGATTCACTTCCTCAGGCCAGGCTGCATTAAAAAACCCAACGCCCTCTTTACACGTGATAATCCTTGGCCGAGCAGCCGATGCAGGGTTGGGTTCTAAATCTCGCCATACAAAAGAACGTATGGGCGAGGGTTGGGCGGATACCAAGGCCCACAGATCTGCGCTGTTTTTTAAGGCTTGAGCGGTATATTTTCGACCTATCATCACATCATAGGCCACACATTGGCCCACAAATTGACGCATGTTTTCGGCAAAGGCCTCATTGGTAATCTTAAAAGTTCTGGCTTGTTGAATCAGGCTTGAGCCAAAGAGCATACCCGTTTTTTGGTACTTCAAATCATCCGGCAATCGAAAAAGCTTTTCGACTTCCTCGGTTAAGTGATAGCCAATTTTACTAATGCTGCCTGCAATCATGGCCAGACCATAGGGCACCCGATCTACGTTTTGGTGATAGTGACTTACCGGATCATGGATCACAACGGTAGCGTGGGGCACAAATAAAAGCTGCATAATAAGGGTCGTAGGTAAAAGCCAATGCATGATGGCCCGCATAAAGTCTCCATAGAGTGCATACAAGGCCGCCCAGATTGCCCCGATCATGAGGCTGATACGAATCAAAGGCACGTACAAAGAACCATCTTCTGCATTCAAGCAAGTGGCCAAGGCATCAAAGAGCCCCTTTAAAATCGCCCCATTCCCAAAAGTGTAAATGTGATATTCCATAGGTTACCTCTTAATAGCCGTTGTACTCATTGGCCACATTCCCCAGCATCACATGCAGTTGTTTTTCAATCAGCTGAATACTTTCCACAAAGCCTAAAATCGTATCCATGTGTTGAAAGGCATTGCTGCGTTTGAGCATAATGGCTTGTCTTGCTTGACTGAGCTGCTCTAAAAAAGGTTTGATGGTCCCATCATCCACTTGAATGGCATTGAGATGATCAATCCGTTTGTAAACGAAATCCATGACTTCCAGCACATAGCCATATAGCAGATCAAGAGCAATCAAATCCGTGTATTGGTGGATATTTAAGGGTGCCGCGCCCAATCGATAGGCGGTCGTAACATTGAGCATTTTATAAACCGGTAACTGCACCGTATTTAAAAAGACTTGCTCAGTCTCATCAATGGCCTCATCTTTGTAAATTTTATCGACGAGTTTCTCTAAGGTTGTGTTTACTTTTCGGAACAAGCCATCCTTTTCAGGAATGGTCACTTCTTTTAATGTAGGCATTAAACAGTGCTCAGACTCGCATTCGTAAATAGGCGTGGGTCCCCCATTTAAAAGACCCTTTAAAACTTTTGCTTCTTGGGCATACCCTGGCAGTACACGTGGTACATAGGCCTCTCCTTCCTGTTTGGAAATAATCGAACCTACCAAGGTCATAAAAAGCCGATTTAAAAGCTGATTGCTATTGTCCTTATCTTCACTTAAGAAAGGGTTTAATTTTAAGGCTTTCCAGGTCAGATTAAATTCCCCAAAGAGCATATCCTTATACTGTGGATCACCACCTTTTTCGCGAAAAACATCCGCCCGATCGCCTTTGGCCCCACAACCTTGGCGAGCCTGTGACCAATCCGAAAAACGTCCTAAGTTTGTGCCCATTTCTTGACAGAGGTGTTTGCTGGACTGATCGGTTTTGGGCCAAAGACCTCCCAACATCGTGGCAGCGGCTTCACAAGAGCTGACGTTTAAATGATTGACCTTGGTAGCAAGGGCATTGAGTTCATTCATAATATTATAAACCTGAGAACTAACCGTCTCCACCATCAATAAAAAGGAATAACTCTGCATATTGCTGCTAATATTTCTTAAGGTGTTCATGATTTCATCGCCGCTAATATGGGAGAGTCCCCCAGCCCAGGCATCAATCCCCCCGCAGCCCGCACGGTATCCTGGCATTTGAAGGGTGGCGAGCTGTGCATGCTTGACCGTGTTACGCAGCATAAAGCTTCCCCCCGTGTAATAACCCGCCGATTGGTCTTGATAGGCACCCGGATGATTGAGATGGACTTGGGTACCCTGAGCGTCAAAGAATTCTTTTAAGTGTGTTTCAATGCCAGCCCAAGCAGGGTTTAAGAGAAAGACTAAACACAAACCCAATAAAACTTGTTTCATCCATAGGCTCCGGGTGTTCATGAGGGACCTCCTGGGTGTTGGGCTTCAAGCAGCAGCTTCAAACGTTGTTCGATTTGAGCCAGGGAGCTCAAGCCATAGGAAAGTTGCAACACCTGCTGGGTCCGTGGATGGACCGCAAACAAAGCTGGAAAGGCCTCAACCTTCCATTGTTGTATCAAACCATTATCCATCACAGTTTCAAAACCCTCTAAAGCACTGCCATCCGGACTAATCGCTAAAACCTGCCAACCATAGGATTCGGAAAACTGTTTTACAATGGGTGCAAAAGCATGGCAATAAGGGCAATCCTTATCAAAAAAGAAAAAGAGCCCATACTCTTCTTTTAAGGCTTCAATGTTTTGCGCAAGCTTCTTTTTTTCCAGATCTAAATAGAGATGTCGACCCTGATGATTCACTGGAAATTGAAGGCTGTGATCAAGGCTTGGGTTTTGATAGACCACTTGCATCCACACCTCTGAAAAACGTGCGGAGCGATCCATCAAATCCTTTTGCATTTCTTGATAGGCCTTCACATGAGCAGGCGTCGGATCGACTAAGGCCAGATGGAGTTTTTTCTCCAGCGCTTGTCGATAAGCCTTGATTTGTTCGGTCGGTGTTGGAGTAGACAAAACCTCCACAGGGCTTGGTTCAGGCTCTTGGCAGACTTCACAAATCGGATCTTGATACCAATGCCAACCCTGAGACCGTTCCCCAAAAAAAGCAGCCTGAACCAGGCCCGTACTTAAAAAGGCACTGAAAGCTATCATGATTTTAAAGACTGTCTTGATTCGCATTGAGTTTTCCTTTCTGGGAAGTGTGCTCTCGACCCTCTAAACGCTGGGTCATGTGATGCAGGTTGTCCTGTATTTTTTCATGCGTTTTTTCTTGCAAGATTTTTCCATCGGGCTGTTTGTATTTTTTCATCAGATCTTCAAAGAGTTCAGAAAAATTCATTCTGGATAAATCTAGCCGAGACAGTTCTTCAACCGTTAAGCCTCGACAATCAGGCCCCTCTGCCGCGCCCCAACCCAAGCCCAATTGAGCTCGACCTTGTTCTTGCAAGAGCCTTGCGAAACGATTCCCAAAACAACAAAAACTTGTTTTTTTGCTCGTACATTTTCTCAAGATCGGATCTCTGTGGGCACAATAGGTCCCCACTTGGTGGCATTGATGCAGTGCACGTCTCTGGGCCAAGGCTTGTTCATTTTCATCACAATGTGCAAGTCCTAAGGACACACCCCAACCTTTAAGACGTCTGCAACAATCCTTAAAATTCAGACAATTACGGGTGCAACGTTTGTCCTCTCCTTTGAAAATGGATAAGGCATCATGATGATTCGCCCTTAAATCATCTTGTACCTCTTTTAGAAGAGCCAACCTGGACATGGCTTCTAAGAATTCCCCATTGGCCTTGTAATGGGTGGGCTGACAATCTCCGGTTAAGCAGAAGATGGAATCGGGTGGGCTTTGCACTTGAGCCAGCCCTAAATCCCCCTTGGGACATTGATAGCGTTGTTCATAAATCCAACAAACGCCCTCTCTCATTTCTTTGCAGCCTGAGCTTAAGGGATGACATCCTTGGGCTCTCAAGGCCGCGCACTCATCCTTGATCACTTGGCAGTCATAGTATTGTTTGTATTGCCAGTCATCTTTGGTAATAGCATAACCTTGAATCATTCGGGTGCCCGCACCTTCGACTAACACTCTCTTGCCATAATGACATAAGCCTTGTTCCACCATCTCTTCCAAGGGCCCACAATGAGTAGAGCGCCATTCATCGATTTCTTCACCCTTCTCATAGGTTCTATGAAACAAGCTAATATTCACCATGGCTGTTGAGACGTGGATAGAGACTGAATCTTGCGCACTGCTTACACTACTGGCAGGATTTAGCTGATAACCTTCAATCCGAGAACAATCCATAGCAAAGACTGCCTTGGTTTTAGCATCGATACCCGTAAATTTTGGACAAAAAGACTCTTTAAAAGCTTTGACATCTTTAGGCAGCGTTAAGATATAACCATCTTGATATTCTTCATCTTTATAACTCGTACGACGAAAAAATCCTCCTGGTCTATCTACAACTCTGCGCGTTTTTTTATTAGGAACAAAATTCAAATGATTAACCCACAAGGTCGTTGTTTTAGAAGGGACCTGAGGCATCACGTACCTATTTTCAATACACTCATAGGTGACTGCCTCCCCTCCCTCTTCGCAAGTTATTTCAAGCGTTTCCTCCCTCGGTATTCTTGTAGCATTCGGATCGATGCCGAACTTTTTATCGGCCTCCTCCCGTGCTCGAAATAAGGGATCTGTTTTAGGATCACACTTAAAACGGGGTCTTTTTTTGGATATTTCAGAGAAATCTTTGGCAAATTCTTCGGTGCCTAAGGCCTTGTTAATGGCCTCTTGAAAATCCCCATTCTGGTTCAGTTGCGTTTCTTTTGGGGAATCCCCTGCAAAACGAGGGACCTCGGATAAGGCAGCACTATTGATAGAACCTTGGACCTTGGGTTGCAGCGATTGTGCCCATTGCTGACCCTCTTGGGCTGCCGACTCCATCGAAGCAAAAACAGTGGATCCACTGAAGGATAGCAGTAGACCTAAAGCTATCCATGGATTCATGATCGGCCCTCAAATTGCTCTATCACATAAGACAGCGAGACATTGCCGCTTAAACGATGTACGCCCTCTGGATAAAGGCCTACAAAGGTTGGGACTTGTGAGACTTCATAGCGTGTAAATAAAGTCGGATCTATTTGCACAGCGATCCCAAGCCTTTTTAGGGTTGAAGCTGTTTTCTTAAAGCTATGCTCTTGAAGGCCTCTTAAGACTAAGACTGCGCCCAAGCTTTCAGCTTCTTGATACAGGGCTTGAAGGGAGACCTCCGGCATGCTCAAAGAGACAAAAATCAGAATCGGGCGACTCGCTTTTTTTGAGGGCAGGGCGCTGTCTTCCAAAGGGTTCGGTTTTACAGCACAACTATTAGACTGGGCTTTTAAATTATTTTCTATAATGGATTGTGCTTTTGAATGCAGCACCTGTGCTTCTTGTAAATAAGCAGATTTTGAGATTTCAGTTTTTTTCAATAGCTCTAAGGCTTCTTCCTCAAAGGGAGCAGCCCCTACCAAGCCAGGTATGAATAGTCCAAAAAATAAGCATCTCAGAGCATGCAGCACGATCTTTTTCTCCAGATTAAATAGCCAAAATCCTCGCCTTGATAAGGAAAACTTTTACCCGAACCCCAGAGCACTTCAGAGCGACCTAGGGGTTGACAGTCATCGGTCACCGGAATGGGATAGGTCATTTGGGTTTTGTATTGGGATTTCTTAATAATCGGCATGGGATATTTGGCACACCAAGCTTCCTCGCCACTGGTGCCCCAGGCTAAAAATTCTCGATGCAGTTTGGCAATCATGCGTTGCACAGCCAAAAGACTGGCCTGCACCCCTCCCACATGATTAGGGATACTGCCCGAAAAAGGATAAAGACTACCCTGGCATCCCCCACACCAAAATAAAGAATCCATGGGAAAACCTAAGGTCGCTGCCACACAATCGGCTGCACAAGCAGCTTGGGCTACCGGGTTTCCAAACAAGACCGCTTCAGGATTGAGGATGAAATTGGTTTCATCATCCCCCCAAAACGGATCAAGTTCCGTGATATAAGCTAAATCAAAAGAGGCTGCTTCTAGACACAGAAAATCGCTAAGCAATTCAAACCAATAAATGACCGGATAAATGTACCAGTGCACCTGATAAAAACTGTGCTTAAGACCCCTTTGGCTACCTCCGCCATTGGTCGAAACGCTACCTCTATCTTTTAAGGAAGTGCCTGAGACTATCTCAAGCCCCCCTAGGTTCACTAAGCAATAAGGGGTTCGTGTCACATCCACCAAACGCACCGGTTCCCAAAAAGAAATCGGAATACCAGGCACCATGGGTAGAGGGGGCCTGGGGCACATACAAACCAATTGGTGGGGATTGGGTGTATCTTCTCGGCCGCCCATGACTTTCATCCCACCGATGGTGATCGGGAATAAACAGCTCCAACAAATATCCGTGATGGGATTCACAAATTTGCCTTGGCATTTAGCCTGTGCTTCCCCATGGAGGCACAGTAAAAGCATGGCCATCAAAAAGACTTTTTGTTTATGATTTGTCTTCATGGAGCCTCCTCTACGACTTGGGCCCCTTCTTGAGAAAGCTCTAATTCCTCAATCTTTAAAAGTTCAGCCTCTTGGCTCACCCGTGCAGGGATCTGATGAATGCCCAGTTTTTTAACCAAGAGCCCTGCTTGATCGAAGTACAATCGGAGTGCGTGTTTTTCCATCAAGGCTATGGGGGAGCCACTTACCAAAATCATTTTGGCCTTTTGCTTTTGAGCCCAGGCCAGTTGTGTAGCATCATCTCCCGAAATAAAGACCAAATCTTGCTTTAAGGGCTGAAAGTCTAAAGGATTGACGACCGTACCTGCTTTGACAAAAACCTGCCCCTGGTGATCCTTCAGATCAGTAGGCACTTTGAGCGCAGGATTATAGTAAAAGACTCGGGCTTTTTGGGTTTTGATCAAACCTGCAACCGCTTGCGGGCGTAGGATCTGCGCTTTGATTCGGGCTTGTATCTTGAGCTGATGTTTTTCTAAAGCCCCTTGTGCTTCTAAGGCCTTGAGCTTTGAAGTCATGGCCTCTACGAAATCCGGCTCAGCAATCTTAAAGGTTTCACCTAGGTTTCCAAAATCCTTGGCCTCAAGGCCTTGCACAAAAAAACTTAAACACAGCATCAGAATACCCTTTTTCATATTCATACCTTCACCACAAGGGGATCACCCAGCCTCCTAATTCGGATTGCTTGATCAAGTCACATTCCTGATAACGCGAATCAAAACTTCTGGGATGTGGACCCCACAGAAAAACATAATGGTTTGGGATGACTTGTGTGATGATCGGCCTGAGTGCTCGATGATCGGAAGATTTTTTGTAGGCTGCCCCAATCTTAAAATCATTAACCCACAGATCTCCCTGCTCATCCCACTTTAAGCGATCCCCTGCCTGCCCCATGATTTTTTTAATAATCTTTCCCCCATACCAAGGACGATGCACCACGGTGTAATCGTGGAGCTTGGCTTTTAGATGAGGGAAAACTAGGAAATAATGTTGGGGCAAAGACTCGGTTTCACTCACTAAGAAATGACACTGGGTGCTTAAAGCCCCAACAAAAAGGATGCTGGCACTAAAAGTAAAAACACCCTTTAACCACTCTTTTCTATCCCGCAAAGCATGCATCCATTTATTCAGGCGCATCAGGCGTCTCCTCTTGTGTATCATCGTTTCTTGCATCATGGGCAAGGTACAAAAGAAAGCGCCGCGTCGCATTCGGAAGATCCCCGCCCCATACCGCGTTTTTGTCTAAGAGAATAAGATGGTTCTTTTTGGCAAAGGCCTGAGCCTTCGCTCGAAGCTCATCTGCAATCGCTTGCAGCTTTGCAGGCGGCACCTTGCCATCTTTGTAAAGCGAAGCCAAGTCCTCGGCACTCGCTCTGACCAAGGGTTGGGTGTCTATCACCACCCAATGCCGTCTTTGATCGTAAAGGCGAGAGGCTGTGAAAAGCACCCCAAAAAAGAGGATCATGGATCCAATCAGGGCTAATAAAAAAGGAATGGTTTCCTCTTTAAAGAACGGTTTTCGCATCTTAAGACTCCTTCTGTTGTGTTAATAAAGAAGCAATGGCCTCTCCTAAGGAGAGGCCTTGCTCGGTTAAAGCTTTGACCTGTGCATAATCTTGGGCCTTGGTCGAATACAAAAGATTGGAATAAGGATCTAAAAGCAAACGTCCCACGGCATAACCATGGGGACCATAAATCATCACCTCGGCATAGTGACCTTGCTTGGTCTTCACGGATTTGAGTTGTGCGCTCATGGCAGGGCTTAAAGCCAGACGTCCTGATTGTTTAAGGGCTTCAATAGACTCTGGTTTTTGGGAAAGCAAGCACATCCAATCCGAGTTATCAAAGGCAGCTGTCGCCGCAGGACTTGCAAATAAATCATTGACCGATTGGGTCCCTACCACGAGTGAGCCATAATATTTACGAAGACGCCTAGCCAAGGTTTCAATAAAAAGACCACTTTGGGCGCCCCTTAATAAATCCCAGGCCTCATCAAAAAAGATTTGAAAGGGAATTTTTCTATCCCCTAAAAACATGCGATTGGTAATATTGATAATCATCATCTGCACAATGACGGCTTGTAAGTCTTTGCGCTCTTTCAATTCTTCGAGTTCAATCACAATCAAGGGATTCTCTAAACAAACATTGGAAGGCCCATTAAAAAAGCGTCCGTAAATGCCCTGGGTGGTATAGGGAAAAAGCATGGTGCCTAAGTCTCGGGCTTTGGGTTCGGGGTGATTCAGCAAATAATCGGCAATATGGCTAATGGTGGCACCTTGCTTGAAGCTTTGCCAAACCTCAAGGATGGCTTTTTCAAGGAGGGCTGCTTCCATATCATCCACCCCTTGGGTAGGGGCTGCCATCAGGATGATAATGGGTTTGAGCATGGCCAAGGCATCTTGAGAAATTTCCTCATGTTGTATGGGAATGGTGCTAAAGGGGTTTAGGCACAAAGCCGTTTTGGCTTTGAATTCAATAAACTGGCCTTTGAGTAAAAAGCAGGTTTTCTCAAAGCTGCGACCCACATCTAAGACAAAGACACGCCCGCCTAACCCTACAGTCGTCGTCATCAGTTCTTGCATAAAAACCGATTTGCCAGAACCTGAACGACCCACCACACACACATTGTAATTGCCCGCTCGGTTATCAAAGGGATACCAGGAGAAAAGCTGTCCCCGACGGCCTGCCAGTAATAAGCCCAGGGTTTGCGTCCCCTGCCATTCCCCTTGCAGGGGCAATAGATTGGCGGACTCTGAGGATAAAGTGGTTTTGAGTTTTTTATGGGCTAACAAAGCCAGCACTTTATCCAAGCCCCACATCATGGGTAGACTGCTTAAAAACATCGGTAAATGAAAAAAGGTATTGGCCCGCAGCTGCCATTCTTGGCTGCGATAAAGGTTTAAGAGGATCTGCTCGGCGTTGCTTAATTGTTCTTCCTTGGCCAGTAAAATCACCTGCAAAGTCGTTTGTACCACCCGTTCATTTTTAGCCAACTGCCCGCGCACAAAGGCTAATTCTTCGGCTTCTTCTTGAAGAGAAGGCAAGTAGCGTCCAATCGGCGAGTGGACCTGACGGTCCACATAGGTGGCTTTGGCCAAGATTGTGGTCCGAGGCCCACTTTGCTTGGGGATATAAATTCCATAGTGGATCATAAAGGGACAGGGGATTTGAGCCATATCCCGGGATTCATCCCCAATCAAGGCTGACATGGAAGATAAAGACCAGAACCTGGGATAGTTCGTGACCTGATAGGTTCTGATTTTAAGACGCCCGCTGTGTGTGGATAATTGATTGGACTCGACCCTGAGATGATTATCTGGATGGCCTAATTGCTCGCATAAGGGCTCTAAAGGATTCCAAGTTTTGGATCCACTCTCACACCGACTCGGATCAAGATTTAAAATGGCACTTAAGGTGTTAATGAGGTTCTCAGCCTTCCAAGGCAAGACCGAGAGACCCAACATCTCTAAACTGGTTTGAACTTGGGTTTTCACTTGGGTGATGGCCTCTAAAATCACAGGATTAGGGGAAAGCACACTTTGAGAAAAACTCCACAAAACCCGAAAGTGTCTTAAGGCATAAGGTGGGGTCGGGGAGTCAAAGGCAAAACCTTTTAAATGATCCACTCTTTTTTGGGCCAGTATCTTGATGGAAGGCTCTTGCCTTCGATCACACCAGCCCTCTAAAAAAGGGCCTATATGCGGATCGGCCCAAAATAAGACTTGCAAACTACTTCCCTCAGGCAAAAGATGCTGGAAAAGACCCGCAATTTCTTTTTGCATTTCCTCAGAATTGCCCACCAAGGGTGGGGTTTCCAGTACAAAACCAATACTATCCTGATTAAAAAAAAGACCGGTCTTTTCATCAAAGCGCTCATAAGGAAACAAGGATCCCAGGCTATAAAATTGGGCGAGCTTCTTATAAAAGTCCTCGGTATAAGAAGGGTTTTGACCCGCCTCATCCCCTAACCAAGCCAAGATTTTGGCTCCCAGCGCTTGTAGCATTTAAAAGGACTCCTCTATCTGCCAAGTGCTGGGTTTTAAAAGCACATGCACGGTGGAAGCCTCATGCAAATGCCCTTCTGCATCCGAAAAAGGTGCAAACCAAATACTTAAAGCGCGCTCAGGCACCCGTTGCAAAAGCAAGCTGTCTTTGTCTTTTAAATGCGCTGGAATGGGCATTGAAAGGGCTGAGGTTTCCAGAGCCGGGGCAAGGCTTTGTGCGTCCGTGGCGCTTATCATACTTAAGTCTTTTGCACCCAAGTTTTGTTCATTCAGCAGTTGATTGACCTCGTGAATGGACTTACAGCCCACACCCAAGCCGGCAGGGCAATCAAAGCTTTCTTTAGAAACCGCACAGGCGCTTAAGAGTACAAAACTTAAAAGTGCGATCAGGCTCTTGGCCCTCTTGTTTTTCGATACAGGGTTCATTCGTGTTCTCCTTCTTGATGGGTTGATAACTGTGACAGGGCTTGAGATCCGCCAAGATTTTGGATCTGTTGCAAACGGCTTTTATCCCGATGCTGGCTCAGAGCCTTACGCAGTTGAGAGTCTGAAAAATCAAAGCCTTGGCTAAAGACAATATCAACGATGCGACCCGCGGCCACTTGAATCACTGGTTGCATTTGCTCAGCCCTTTTAATAAAAAAATCTGAGTATTTATCCAAAGCGCCCCCCAAACCTTGGCCCGCACTTTGTTTAAAAATATCCTGAGCATTCAAAGCATTTTGCTGGGCAATCCCTGTTTGGGCAGAAAACAACAAAGGACTTCGGTTTTGGCCTAAAAATTTGCCCATGCTGCTAAAAAAACCGCCCACCATGGCGTTTCGCATGTGGGCACCGGCCTTATCCACCACCGTCCCTCGAATACCGGCCCGACCATCTTCACCGGCGACATAGCCTTGCACGGGCATCTCCAGCACTTCTCCGGTTTTGCGCTCCACACACGTCATTTTTTCAAGGCGCATAAAGACCCGTTCGCTCGATAAATCCCCATAGGAAGCGGCTAAGACATGACAGCCTGCCAAATCCGATTGAAATTGACGCGGTAGGGTGCCCGGATGGGTTAAACGTAATAAAATAGGCCGTGGATCAGAGGCGGCTTGAACAGAGGTACTGGCATCCACGCCGCCTAGTAAAACGGCTTGTGCAAAAGCCCCTGCTGGAACCGTGTTATCCGTTGTTTTTAAGAGAAGCTTGCGTTGACCCTGAAGGGGTAAGCTTATTTTTTTAAGATGGGTCGCGTTAGCGCTTTGGGATAAAGGGGGAGCACCCAGGTTTTGAGGGGGAGGTGCCAAAGTAGAAGCAGGGGCGGTCATAGTCTCGTGCCTACGTAGTTCTTCTTTTAAAGCACCCGCTGTCGTTTCAGAACGCCCCTCTTCTTGGCGTTTGGTATTGACTTTCAAAAGATTTTCAAAGGTTTTTTCTAATGCATCCAGCCGTTCCAAACTTACCTTCAATTGATTGCTGAGCGTATGCACCCATACTTCTTGGGGATTGGCGCGACTCGCCCCACTGATCAAGGCTTTGGGAACGGCTTTTGGTACAGGCCTTGCAAAGTTTGGATGTCGTGCAAGACCAAAATAGCCGATCCCAACACCCAGCGTTAAAAAAGCTGCAAAGGCCACTGCGATGCCATATTGTCTTGTGCGTGCCCGACTAAACATGAGCTTTTCCTAAAATATAAAGGGTTGTTGCTTCAGAAGGTGCCAAGACTTTTTTCTCAAGGCTTAGGGCTAAGTCGCCTTTTTGGTAAAAGGCTTGTTCAAAGCCTTCTTGCAAAACCTTGGTTTTATTCTTAAGACCCCACACCTCAACCTTTAAATTCTTGGCGCTATAAGTCTTCTGATGCTTAAGCTCAAAAGACTTATGAGCACGAACAGAGGCCTTAGGTGTGTCTTGAATCGGTAACTGCCCTAAAACGGCTGCACGCAGAGTTTCAATCCCCTGTTGCATTGGGCTTTGAGCGACTTCAGGTACTGAATCAGAGGCTTGATGCGACTTTGGTTTTAAAATAATCGTGCTTGGTTCAAAAGCACCGGGGACCAAATCCAAATCTTGGGTGAGCCCATTTTCGGTAATCAAAGTAAGAACTAAGGGCTTGTTCCCATTGCCCAGCGTGGGTTTAATAAAAACCTGACCCGATTGCTCATCGCTTTGCAGACTAAAAGCCTCGTCTTCCCCAAAGAGGTGTTGGATCCTGTCTCCCACGACCACCAGGCGATTCAGACTATGGCTTGCAATCGGCGCACTCAAACGGTGCTCTTCATTGAGCATGAAACGATGATTGGCGGCCCCGACTTCAAAGGCTAGTACCAAGCCCCCTAACAGAAGCTGGACTTTTTGGGTAGTATTATTCATCTTCCTTCCCTCTCTGTGTTTGAACCAGTTCAAAGCCCTCCAAGAAGAGCTGCCCTTGAGAGTGCTTAAAATGAAGGCGATAGCTTTCTTGGACTTGTGAAATCTTTTTGGCACCCACATAGGTGTGCAGTAAACCTTGAACTTCCATCACAAGGGGGCTTACTTGGGTCATCGTCTGAGGACTAAAATGAAGGCTGAGCTGTTGCTTTTTTAAACGCTTCTCATCCTCTAAAAGCTTTTGTTTAAAGCTCCCATAAGAAGCAGGCCATACATAACGCAACACGATTTCACCCTGCGCTAAAACACTGTCCTGCGTCACATCTAAAATCAGATGACAAAACAACACAGACATAGCTTCTAAATAAGCGCTGGAAAAACGTTCTCCTTCTACCCAGAAACTTTGTTTAAAATCGGGAGGCACCAAAATAGTTTTTTCGTGCTTAAAAAAGAGGAGAATGCTTTGCAAGAGCAGCACACCCAATAAAATCCCAATCAAGCCTGCAAAGAGTCGCCTTTGGGCCGAGACGTACGATAATTGTTCTTGGTAAAGACTTTCTCTCATCCTAAATACTCCCGCACATAAGACAGGGGCAGCGCCTTAAATCGGGGATTGTCCGGCAAGAACCAATAGCGCACGGCCTCCCATTGCCCCTTCCCAAAATGGACGCGGTATTGCTTGGCAACCACCCCACACAAGACACTACCCAAGATCCCCAAAGTCAAATGATGACAAAGCAAACCCAGGATGGGTGGAAACAGCCCCATCAAAAGCTCTGGCATCGTCCAAAACAGTATTTTCAAAGGCGTGTCCACCGTGTTTAAAATTACATGCTTTTCCATCGACATGGCTTTGCTCCTAAATCAAGGCACCTGCGGCAACATCGCCCAGATAGGCGTTATACAACTGGATCCCCAGCATTAATCCACCCCCCATAAACATAGGGGCTAGACTGCCTCGAAAGGCCGACATGACAATGCCGGCGAAAACAGCCCCAATCTGGACCGCCATCATCCAACCTCCGAAAATTTGTTCTTTGAGTCCTGTCATAGGCGCTTTTAAGGCCTCCACCGTCACCCCAAAACTCGGTTCGACAATCAAAAAGCACCCTAGAAAAAGTCCTATCAAACAAAGCTGTTTTATTTTTTCTTGCTCATCACAGGCTTTTTGATTCATCACTTTAACGTTCATGACGGTTCTCCTTTTGATTAAAAAAGTGTTCCTTGCAAAGGCTTTTTTTATTCTGTTTTTCCTACTCATCCGATTTCTCCGGTGTTTGTTGTGCGGCAGACACCGCCTCAATAAGATGCTTGATAGATTCCTCAGAAGGACGATGAAGCCTCAAGGATTTTCCAGAGCCCGAAGCGATCACCGCCTGTGCTTTTTGCAGATCGCCCACTAACACCGGCGGCCCAAAACCATAGCCCTCTTTGGCATTCTCTCGTTCGATAATCCCCACCAAATACCGCGGATGACGTTTGGGCCTTTGATGCATCAAAGCCCGATAGCGTTTTTGAAAGTCAAGATAAACGAAGGATAGGTCTTTGAGCGCTGTTTCACAGAATGTGATCCAACCTCCCATGTCTTCAATCACCGCATGGATAAGCCAATCGTCAAAGGCCACACTGTGGTAACGTCCTACACGCCCCATGGTGCATTGCACATGGGTCCAAGCACAGAGTGCACGACTCTCAGGAGAACCGTCCAGTAAACGAATCAGATCTGCAGGCTTAGGAAAAATTTGACCTCCATCGGGATTGTTAAGATGGGTCTTAAAGGCGTGACGGACCTCATTGAGCTCAAATGCCTTCAAGCATTGCCAATAAATTTCAACCAGGATTTGAGAGAGTTCTTTGGCATAGACCTCGCCCATCGAGGCCATGAATCCACTAAAGATTTTGAGCTCAGTGTGTTGCATCAGTACTTTCCTCATGTTTTTCGACCCAGGCTTGGAGGCGTTCCAAATTCCCACTCAAACGACGTTCAGAACCATTCAGGCTTTTGGGTGGGTATTGGGCGTTGTGAATAAAGCGATCGATTGGGTCGGAGTCTCGCAGGATGATGTGCAAGCCATCAAAGCGCTGGCCTCGCTCGTTCTGCCCCTGGTTGTGTGGGGTGAGGCTACAGCCCAGGATAGCTTGGTAGAGCGCTTCCACGCTGTAGCCCAGCTTCAGGGCCCTGGCAATCAACGGGCGGCGCTTGGCATCCAGCTGGGACTCAGGGTGGTTCATCACCCGCTTCCAGTACGCAAAGAGCTGTTGGGTGGCATCCCACACCGACAAGGGCTGCACCTGGGGTACCACAGTGGCTGCGACAGGGTGTTGAAGATCTTCCCCTTCCCTTCCGCTTCCCTTCCCTCCCCATCCCTTACCCTCCCTTCCACGAACATCGGCCTCAGACGAGACTTGAGTCATTTGAACGGCTTCGCTGAGCGCCTCAACGGGAGGGGGAAGGATTTCTGGCTTGACCTCAACGGGCTCGGGTTTTCGAACCTCAAAAAAAATGTCTCCGTCCTCGCCCAGACAGGGGATGGGACTGATGGGTTCGAGCTTGCCGATCACCTGATGCAAGGACCAGCTGGGAATGCAGCCATAGAGCTCGTTTTCATAGGCATATTGCCCAATAAAACCAGCCTCGACTAAGGCTTGGAGAACCGCTTCAAAATCAACCGCATCGTAGGGCAAAATATCCGATTTTAGGCGCTGGGCCTGCCATCGAAAACAACCCCAGCGATTACACGCCCCAAAGAGCCCAATGAACGCTAATCGTAGCGGTAATTGCGTTTCTTGCTCGGTCTGGAATAAGACCTCGTGTTTAAATAATTGCGGTTTTACCGTGCGTATACGGGGCTGTTCAATATATTTCTTCATACAATGCTCCTCAAATGAGAGTGGATCCACTCGTGTTGTTCGCTTTCAGAACCCTTTGCAACTTCAGCAGCCTTGTAAATCGAAACATGCTTTTTATTCAGAGCCTGCAGCAGTTCCGGTACGGCCTTGAAATAGGTTTGCTCAAGACGGTTGTAATTTGACTTACTTCTCAACTCTAGCGCTTGGGCAATTTTTTCATCATTGCGAAGCCTTTTCTTGTCCCATTCGGGACAGCCTCCCTCATGATTCTCTGGCGATCCCTTGTCCCGTTTGGGACAGGATCTCTCATGATTTTGTGGTGCAGGATCGACTTTTAAGGCAGATCTTTGGGCTGAATCGGTTTTAAGAAACTCCTTGAGTGCCAATCCGATTTCTGCTTTTTCAGTGGGTAAGAAACGAGCATTTATGTGTCGCAAAAAATCATCCTTGGAATATAAAGCGTTTAAATCCAGAACCATCGCTGAGATCTTTTGTAATCCTTTGGATTCAGCCATTTCTTTCTGAAATGCCCCTGAAATAAGAAATTGATTTTGATCGAGAATGATTGGACGTTCAGCTTCATAAACAAGAGAACGTAATTTTAATGCAGGATTAATACGCACAGCCTTTATCGAGATCTCAACAGCAGTGTTTCTAAGCCCTGTTCTCACAAGTTCATTGGCCTCAGAGGTATCGGGCGATAAAGACTCTAAAGGCACCCCTGTTCTGTGACACGTTAAAATAGAATGTTCTAGCGGCATCATAGACTCAGGATTATTGATCCGCGTATTCAGCGTGCTTTGTGGTGTTTTACAAAGAGATTCAGCCATATTTTTCGAACTGCCAGCAATTTTTCTTGCTTGAAGCCAAGCATTTTTTTTAGTCCTTAAATCAGAGGGTGTTAAAAACTTCATGTCGCACCTCAATCCTTTTCTACCCTTTCCTTATGTCTTCATACGAGATGAGACACTCCTTGTTCCTCTAAGAATTAACGCATAAAAAGACAACGAAAAATCGTCGGGTTTTTTTAGTACATTAATAGCGTCAAGGGTTGTTTTAGAGGGAGCAAAAGATCATTTGAAATACAACTTAACTGTTATTTTTTTTAACCTTTGTTATGAAAGAGAGAATACGCATGAAAGTCTCAAAAAATGTATCTCAGGTCATTCGACTAAAAAATGCCCCCGCTTATTTGGGTATGAACAAAAATCGCTTTAATGCAGAGGTGAGACCCATGGTGACGGTGATTCCGATTGGCAAACAAGGGATCGGCTTTGATCGAGGAGAACTGGATGACTGGCTTAAACACTATAAACAGTGTCATGGGATCCCTACAGCAATCAATGGGAGGAGTGCTACGCAATGGCAAACACCATCAGCTCTGGCTTACGCAAAAGAGGAAAAATTTGGCATATCGAAAAACAGCTCTTTGGAGTTCGCCTTCGAAAAAGCACTTACACTGAGCACCCAGCGGAGGCGCAACGTTATCTCGCGCGACGCATCGAAATGTTAAGAGAATCCATCCTTTATGGCACACGACCTCAGCGGGTGTTCAAAGAGGCCGCGACTAAATTTTTGATGGAAAACCAACACAAAAGAAGTATTGGGGATGATGCGGGCTTGCTTAAAAAACTGATGCCGTTTATAGGGCATTTAAACCTGGAGGCTATTCATCGAGGATCTTTAGAACCCTTTATTGCCGCCCGAAAAAAAGACGGCCTTAAAAACCAAAGCATTAATCACAGTTTACAACTTGTAGGCCATATTTTAAACCTAGCAGCTTCTGAATGGTGTGATGAACAAGGGCTGAGCTGGTTAAAGCAAACCCCTAAAATCAAACGTTTACCAGAATGGGATGTTCGAAAACCTTACCCCCTCAGCTGGGAGGAACAACACCGCCTCTTTGCAGAACTTCCTCCGCATCTCAAAAACATGGCCTTATTTACCGTCAATACTGGATGCCGCGACCAAGAGGTGTGTCGTTTGCGCTGGGCATGGGAACTAAAAAATAGGGATATTCCACAGGAATTAATGATCTTTGTGGCACCAGGTTCCTTGGTTAAAAATGGACAAGATCGCTTAATTATTTGCAACCAAACAGCCAAGGCCGTGATTGAAGCACAACGGGGTACGCACCCCCAATATGTTTTTGCTTATCGAGGTAAGCCCTTGCACCACATGCTTAATCATGGGTGGTGTGCTGCACGCAAAAAGGTGGGCCTCCCTGTACGTGTTCATGACCTCAAACATACCTTTGGTCGACGCTTACGTGCAGCAGGGGTTTCTTTTGAAGACCGACAAGATTTGCTGGGTCATAAATCCTCCCGAATTACCACCCACTACTCCGCAGCAGAATTACAGAACCTTTATCAAGCCGCGAATAAAGTCTGTGGGATAGAAAGTCGAGGTTTTTCTCTGACGTTTTTAGGTTTAAAAACTCAAATCTCTGCTCAAAATTCGCATTCGGAACCTATCAAATGAGTGACTCTAAAATTCTACCTAAAGTGATTCGCTTACGAGATGCGCCAGCCTATTTAGGGATGGATAAAAACCGCTTTAACCGAGAGGTTAGACCCACCATCGCAGTCATTCCTATCGGAATACAGGGCATTGGATTTGAACGACTTGATTTGGACGCCTGGATGGAGGATTATAAGCAACGTAGCGGGCGTCCAGCAGTCAATTACTTAAGGAGTAAGACACTATGGGACGCAAAATCACGCCAGGGTTACGCAAACGCGGTGGCATCTGGCACATTGAAAAACAAATCTTTGGACAACGCCTTAGAGGAAGTACTGGCACAGATTCGCTCCAAGAAGCAGAAAGCTTCTTGGCACGAAAAATCGAAGAGCTAAGGCAGATGACTCTGTATGGCGTACGACCGAAACGCGTATTCAAAGAGGCAGCCATTAAGTTTTTAGCGGAGAATCAGCATAAACGCAGCATTCATGATGATGCGAGTTTATTAAAAAAGCTGATACCCTCCATTGGAGACTTGTATTTAGAAGTGATCCATATGGGAACTTTAAAACCATTTATCGAAGCAAGAACTAAAGATGGCGTGAGCAATCGAACCATCAATCATGGTTTACAATTGGTCCGTCATATTTTAAGGCTTGCTGCCCTTAAATGGCGTGATGAGAAAGGAAAAACCTGGTTAGAAAGTGCACCGGCTATCGATCTCTTACCAGAACCCGATCTCCGTAAGCCTTATCCCTTAACTTGGGAAGAACAACACAGGCTTTTTGCTGAGCTACCCCCACATCTTAAAAACATGGCTTTGTTTGCTGTGAATACTGGATGTAGGGATCAAGAAATCTGTGGTCTTCGTTGGGAATGGGAAGCCAAGGTCTTAGAATTGCCAGAGCTACGGGTCTTCATTGTACCCAGTGGCTTTGTCAAAAACGGCCAAGATCGCTTAATCGTTTGCAATGAGACAGCTTGTGCAGTCGTCGAAGCTCAACGGGGAAAACATCCAGACTATGTGTTTGTTTACCAAGGCAAACCAGTTCACCATATGTCTAACAATGGCTGGCGTAGTGCACGCAAGCGTGCTGGCTTAACGGTGCGAGTGCATGATCTCAAACATACCTTTGGTCGGCGTTTACGTGCTGCGGGGGTGAGCTTTGAAGATCGGCAAGATCTATTGGGACATAAGTCCTCACGGATCACCACACACTACTCTTCAGCAGAGCTATACAATCTCTATGAAGCAGCAAACAAAGCGTGCGAGCATCGTCATAAAGGGG
>JACCDN010637626.1_pt1 | contig 25913 bp, 18 predicted proteins | sample 7441691 | NCBI WGS metagenome assembly JACCDN01 (sample SAMN15323439, study PRJNA562643) | freshwater metagenome | isolation source: river surface water | place: USA:Blue River Watershed | collected 2017-08-16 | reverse complement strand
CAGACTTTCTAAAAAAAATTTAGGATTTAGCTCATAAAGTTTTTTAAGTTCAACCATTAAATGATCTGAGATTCTTTTATAATGATTCATTAAAATTTCATGCTCTGATTTTTCAAGCATCCCAGGAAGTTCGGTATAGAGTCTCGACCAATCTTGATCAAATTCACCTTTAAAAACCATGCCTTTTTCTTCATAAAGCTTAAAGCCCATTTGGTTAAAAGAATCATCAACAATCTGATTAAAATTTCTTTGCATTTCTTCTAATTTTTCTGCACCTAAAACATGTCTAAAAGATGAAAAATAAGTCGTATAGAAACTTCGCATTCCTGCACTTTTAGTATTCGTATAGGCACCTTTTTTACTCAGCTTTAGACTTACTGGAATTTCTCCTGAATCTGTTTTTAACAATAAATCAGCTTCGCTCCACAATCGCTCGCCTGATATGGCCTGCAATTTTCCCAAAAGCACAACAGAATTAATTTTTGATCCATTAAGACTTTTTAAAATATTAGGATAGATTTCCCGCGAAAATGTTTCGGCAAGAATATAGATTTTTTCATAAAGTTTTTCATCATAATGGAACAATGACTCCTGATATTCTTTTAATTTCTCGAGAAGTTTATGAGTTAATCCTTCATGAAAATTTTTTGAAATAGAAAATAAATGTGCAATTCTCTCACAAACTAAGAATTCAAAAAGATTTCCTTTATATTCATTAAAAAGCGCTTCTTTTTGATCATTATTTTCTAAAATTTTATGCTCATGGTTGAACATTTTTTTCCTCTTTTCTTAATATTAGAATAAATTGTTCTTTCCAAACTGTCACAAATTTCATAGCATTTTAAAAACCTATATATTTGGAAAGGTATGACATCATTTCCTTCCGTTTTAGATAGTGCTCTCGATCTTAGAGACAATGAAGTCTCTGAGCTTTTTCGACTTGCAAACAAGCTTCAGAACAACGAATTTGTTCTGCCTCAAAGAAATTCCCTAAACGCTCCTGTTATCGCAACTTTTTTTTTAGAAAACTCCACCCGAACTAAATATTCGTTTGCCATTGCTGCCAAAAAAATAGGGGCGCACTATATTGATTTTCAAATTGAAAACTCGAGCCTTAAAAAAGGGGAATCCATTGAAGAAACAATGCGCACTCTTAATGCTCAAGGTGTGAATGTTTTAATCGTTCGAAGTTCAATTAATCAATTACTTTCATGCTATAAGAATCATCCCTACATCAATATGAAACTAATTAATGCAGGAGACGGAGTTACCGAACATCCAACCCAGGCCCTACTTGATCTTTATACAATTTTAGAATTGCAAAAAGAAAAAAAGATTAAAACAATTGGACTATCTGGGGACCTGATTCATTCCAGAGTCGGTCATTCCCTTTTAAAGCTTCTCCCGCGCTTTGGATTAACTGTTACTCTTTTTGCGCCAGAATATTTCAAAGACCCAAAAATTAAAGATTTTAAATATCATCAGAACAAAAATGAATTTCTTGCTGATATCGATTTACTTTATCTACTTAGAATTCAATTTGAAAGGCATACAAATCTTGATGCCACATTAATCGACCCTAATAATTATCACCGGGAATATGGCTTTACCTACGATGAAATCAGCAAATTCGATTTGCCGGTTATGCATCCTGGGCCTTGCAATATTGGTGTTGAACTCGATGAAAAATTACTTAAATCAAAATTTTACCTGGCCCATAAACAAGTCGAAAATTCGGTTTATGTTCGCATGGCCATACTTCTAAAAATGTTGGGGGAAAATGAATTTCTGGCCTAGATCTATTCATTTTTTGCACATTCATTTTTCAATGCTTTTTTATTTTTTTATTCTCTTTTTTCAATATTTAAATGAGGTTCTATGAAAGATCAATCGCTAGAAATGAGATTCCAAAAGAAACTAAAAAGTTTTGAATGTTACCTACATTTTGGAGGCGGCAAAACTTTTAAGGCCTATTCCAGCACTGATCTTAGATCAAAAGAAATTTGGGGGGAAAGCGCTTTTACTACCGGTATGAGTGGATATGAAGAAACCATTACAGATCCAAGTTTTTTAGGCCAACATATCATCTTTTCGACTTCACACATCGGAAACTATGAAACAAAGAAAAATGTTTTTCAATCTGAAAAAACTCATGCAACAGCAGTGATTGCCAGAAATATTTCCTACTCACCATTTTTAGACAATTTGAATATTCCATTAATTTCTGGTCTTGATACAAGAGAGATTGTGCGTTTTATGGTCAGAAATCCTAAGGCCCATACCACTTGCTTATCTGGTTCAAGCACTCCGCCAAAAAACTTTGATAGAAAGTTAAATACCTCAGAGCTTAAAATGGTAAGTTGTCATGCAAAAATCACTCATGTAAAAGGTGATCATCCCATTGTCTTAATTGATTACGGCGTCAAAAATGCAATCGTAGATTTTCTAAAAAAAATTGGCCTTCCACTGGTGCAAGTTCCCTACAATACCAGCTTTGAAGAAATTAAATCCCTGCATCCAAGATTAGTATTTCTCTCTAACGGTCCGGGAGATCCACGTCTTTATCAAAATGAAATTCAAGTTGTTCGCGAGATCATTAATAAAACAAATCTTCCCATTCGTGCCATATGTTTAGGTCACCAATTAATATCAATGGCACTTGGATTGGAAGTTATCAAACTTCCTTTTGGGCAGCGTGGAATTAATCATCCCATTTTTGATCGATTAACTGGCAAAGTTTTAATTACTAGCCAAAACCACGGTTATGCCATTTCTAGTGACAGCTTTAACTTTCACGGTGAACGTTTAGGTCTAATCGCTCATCAATACTCTCTATTTGATCATAGTATCGAGGCGATGATCTCTAAAGATTTAAGAATCGAAAGTGTGCAATACCATCCTGAAGCAAACCCAGGACCTCAGGAAGGAATAGAATTTTTTAAAAATATGAAAACATTTCTAGAGGGAAAATCAACTTCTCCAGATGTGAATAAAATTTTTGCTTACTCGCCACTACTCGATCGTATTCACAAGCCGACTTCTTATAAAAAAATTCTTCTTATTGGGTCAGGTCCAATTAAAATTGGACAGGCCAGTGAGTTTGATTATTCAGGAACGCAAGCACTCAAAGCATTAAAAGAAGAAGGCATCGAAGTTGTACTTCTGAATTCTAATCCTGCCACCATCATGACGGATCCCAAGATGTGCGCACGCACCTATATCGAACCAATCACCAAAGATACCATCAAAAAAATTATTGAAATAGAAAATGTCGATGCGGTTTTATCAACAATGGGTGGACAAACTGCACTGAATCTTTGTGTCGAACTAGAAGAGGAAAAATATTTTGCCACGAAAAATGTAAAATTATTAGGGGCCAATGTTGATACGATCAAAAAAACTGAAGATCGTGCGCTCTTTGCATTGGAATTAGATAAGCTTGGTTATCAAAGCGGAAAACGATTTACTGCTACTAATGAAACAGAGGCCATTAAACTTTCTCATCAAAAAGTGGGCTACCCTTTAATTATAAGACGCGATTTCGCTTTAGGTGGAAAAGGTGCGGCTTTGATCTATAGTGAAGAAGAACTAAAACAAATTCTAAGTGGTGACATCAAATATCCTATCACCATGGAAAAATCTTTAGTTGGCCAAAAAGAAATTGAGCTTGAAGTAATGGTGGACTCTGATCGAAATGGTGTCATCATCTGTTCAATTGAAAACGTCGATCCTTGTGGAATTCATACTGGAGATTCAATCACAGTTGCTCCAGCAATGACGATTAGTGATCACTGCATGCAAAACCTTCGCACTATGGCCTTAACAATTGCTAAGCATATGGGTGTTGTTGCTGGCGGCGCCAATGTTCAATTTGCCATCAATCCAATGGATGAGGATGATATCACAGTTATTGAAATGAACCCGCGTGTATCAAGATCCTCAGCTCTTGCGAGTAAAGCTACCGGGTATCCCATTGCTAAAATTTCGGCACTGCTCGCAATTGGCTATAAACTTCATGAAATTATGAATGATATTACTAAAAAATCGCCGGTGGCATTTGAGCCGACACTAGATTATGTTGCCGTTAAAATTCCTATTTTTCCATTTCACAAATTTCCTGCATCAGAAAAAACACTAGGCCCACAAATGCGATCAGTGGGGGAAGTGCTCGCCTTGGGGTCGAGTTTTAATGAAGCTTTTTTAAAAGCGCTTAGAAGTCTTGAAATGGGTTTAGAGCTTCCAATGCTCTCACAAATTAAGCACAATCCAGTTGACCTTAATCGCGCGGAAATTTTAGAGCGCTTAAAATCAAGAAGTGAGTTATCACTGCTTACTGTTTTAGAGGCAGTTCGCTGTGAAATTGATCTTAAAACAATTAATCTCTACTCAAACATTACACCATGGTTTATTTCCCAGATGGAGCTCATTCACGCTGAAGAAAAACACTTCTCTCATCAAAAAGAAATCATCATCGAAGATTTAAAAAATGCGAAAACCCTAGGTTTATCTGATAAACATATTGCCTTTTTGGCCAACAAATCACAAAAGGATATTTTTCATATACGCTATGAAAATAAAATTTTTCCTTACTTTAAAGCCGTTGATACTTGCGCTGCTGAGTTTATTGCTGACACTCCTTATTTTTACTCAACTTACGCTAATGAAAATGAAGCTACTCCACTAAATATTAAAGAGAAAAAAGAAACGATCTGTATCTTAGGCTCCGGCCCTAATCGTATCGGCCAAGGGATTGAGTTTGATTATTCCTGCGTAAAAAGTGCTGAGACAATTTTTGAATCAGGAAGAAATGCCGTCATGATTAACTCGAATCCTGAAACAGTTTCAACTGATTACGATTCATCTCAAAGACTTTATCTAGCTCCGTTATTTTCTGAAGATCTTTTTGATATCTTCTTAAACGAAAATCCTGATGGTATCATCACCAGTTTCTCTGGCCAAACAGGAATTCAAATTAGGGAGCATTTAGAGCGAAGTTTTAGAAAAGAATATAAAAAACTTCCATTTTTAGGTGTCGATTTTGATACACTTGATTTAACAGAGGATCGAAATCTCTTTGCAAAATTTTTAGACAAACTGGAAATTTCAAAGACGACTTCTAAAGAAGTTAAAGGTCAAAAAGAACTGATCAATGCCATGCTCGACATTGGCTTTCCAGTAATTATTAGACCATCGTTTGTTATCGGTGGTGAATCAATGTTTATTTTTCATCACCACGATGATTTGCAATATCTTCCAGAAATTACAAAAAAACAAATTACTGAATCTGAAGTAAGTTTTTTAGTGGAAAATTATCTGGAAAATGCACTTGAATATGATATTGATATGGTTCGCGACAGGCACAATAATATTATCTATGCAGTTTCAGAGCATATTGAATCGGCCGGTGTTCACTCAGGAGATTCTGGAATGTTTACACCACCACTTATCCTTACACAAAAAATGCAGGAAAAATTAAAAACTGTTGCTACCGCTATGGTGGAAAAATTAAATATTATAGGCCCGATTAATTTTCAATTTGCAATTAAAGGTCAAAATATTTATTGTATTGAAGCCAACCCGCGCGGTTCAAGAACGCTCCCATTTTTATCTAAGGCGTACAATTTCTCATTTCCTAGTTTTGCCACCAAAGCACTCTTGGGTGAAGAAATTAAAGTGGGGCCAAATATGAATGTGCCACATTTTTCAGTTAAACAATCAACATTCCCTTTTGATCGTTTTTTACAAGACAATATTATTTTGGGCCCTAAAATGCGCTCTACTGGTGAAACGATGGGAATTGATTATAACAAAGAGTCGGCGATCTTAAAATCTTATCGCGGTAATTATCCTGTCTTGGGGAATATCGGCAAAATTGTTGTGAGCTTATCAGATGAACACAAAGAAACTCTCCTTCCTTATCTTAGGCCGCTTGCTAATTTAGGCTACGAATTTATTGGCACCAGTGGTACTGCCAAATATATTCGTGCTCAAGGTATCGCCGCTTTAGAAGTTGCTTATTATGACGACAAATCTTCAGAACAAAATATAATCGAATGTCTAAAAAATCCTGAAATTGTTCTGGTCTTAAATACCCCACTTAATCAGGGACGCTCGCAAAGCGATGGCGAAAAAATTAGAAACACTGCAATTCTTTATGGGCTCCCATGTTTTACACGACCTGAAAATATCAAGGCGATCCTATCTTCACTTATGAGCGTTAGTTTAAAAGAGATAAAGCCATGCGCACTTCAAGATCTAAATAAGGGACATCCCCATGCCTAAATTAAGAGAACATATCGCTGTGGCATTAGATCAATTTACTCGAGCAGAGGCTTTGGATTTTATAAATAAAACTAAAAATGAATGTGGATTTTATAAAATTGGTCTAGAGCTATTTTTAAGATACGGACAAGATTTCATACGCGAATTAAATGAATTAGAGATCAATCTCTTTTTGGATTTAAAACTTCATGATATTCCAAATACCGTCTATCAAAGTATAAAATCCTTATCAGGTCTAAAAATAAATTTCCTGACAATCCACCTCTTAGGTGGTGCAGAAATGTTAAAAAAAGCGCGCGAAGCACGTGACCTCTATCTCCCCCATACTAAGCTTTTAGGTGTAAGTTTTCTCACCTCTCACGATGAAGCAGAATTTCAAAATATATTAGGCATCAAATCCAGCAATGAATTAGAAAATGCTTTCAAGAGACTTTTTACATTGGCCGAAGAGAATAAAATTGATGGTGTTGTTCATGCTGGAAGCGAATTAAATCTGGCCAATAAATATTCTTTTTTCTCTATTTGTCCAGGAATTCGTTTTGAAGATGAAATATCATCAGGAATTATTCAAGATCAAAAAAGAGTCGTGACTCCAAAAATGGCATTTGATAAAGGTGCAAGAATCCTCGTAATTGGAAGATCGCTCACTAATGTAAAATCAGATCTGGAATTTAGCGAGCGAATAAAAAATCTAAACGATGCTTTATCATAAGAAATAAAAAATTTTCATCACATATCCCAGTATGCGTCTTCTAAACTCTCTTCACGGTTTGGAAGGCCTTTGGTTAATCTTGGTGAGTTTTGTTTTAAGACTTCAAAACTTGCACGATTACAGTATTTGCTCACCTGATGTATCGACGAATAAGTTAAAAAATTCTTTACATGCTTGGGAGAATTAGGAACACTCATTTTGTGAAATGAGTTGGCAGCAATATCATGCAATAGTGCAGCGAGTGCTGCATCTCCTGCTCCATTAGTATTTTTAATAACTCCAGGGCCTCCCATATATGGATTGATATGGGTGTAAATTTTGATCGGATTAGTGCAATCTTTTTTCATCATCGCACGGGAATATTCATAACGATTGTATTCGGCAATTGATTTGGAATGAATCATATCCTTAGTTTCACGTTTTACTTCAAAATCAGTATGCCCACAAAGATAAAGGCCACGCTTTCCAACTGTCAATAAAACTAAATCCGCCATATCCAACATTTTTTCCGCCGCTAGTAGTGGATCATCAATCCCAACTAACTTATGAGCTTCATCTTCGTTACATGCCAGAACCGCTACGTAATCACGAATATATTTTTCTAAAAAATCTTTTTTGCTGTCAACCAGAGAACTTGTCCCAAGAGATAAAACAATCGGGACATTGTTGTCACGAGCAATTTTTGAAGCCTTCAAAGTAGCTTTGTACATACTTGATGACTCATCTCTCAGCGAATAAGCCGACAACAAAAGTAGTGAAGCGTTTTTTACAATTTCACTTGGGACGTAGTCCTCGGAAAGCTCATTCATAATCCCTTTCCCAATAACAAAAGAGCGCTCATGATCAGGCGTTAAAAGACATAAAGCTCTTCCCATTGGCCCATCAACAGGTTTTAAGAAAGAAAAATCTACAAACGAATTTGTCGTACAAATATATTTAAAAGCGTAATCACCAACAGATATATTTTTACTAATGGCCCCTAAGGCAATCGATTTTGTATCACTTAAAGTTGAAAAATTATGTAAGGTATTACCAATGGCCCCACCAGCATACTCTCCAATAATAAGATTTTCTTTTTTAAGCTTGCTATATAAATCTTCAATCAGCTTGTCATCGAGGATTGAGCTCTCTCCCTTTTCAATCTTATAATCTTGCAAAAATTCAAATGCAACCTTAGCTTCGATATCGACAATCAACTGATCTATCCCCACGATGTAAATTTGTGACGATTCAAAAAAGTCGACATCAAAAGAAATCCTTCCCGCCTCTGTTACAGGGAAATAATGCTTCGTTTTTCTTTTACCTGGAAATTTCAAGACTTGACCCCTATAATAGACTTAATACTGTAAATTTTGAGAATATTCATGATGATACTCCAAAAATTAAAATTTTTCTCCATTGGCCTTTGCTTTATTCTGTGTTTTTTTTCCAGTGAGGCAATGGCATCCAAAATTGCTCAAGTAATTTCTTCAAGAGCAATTATTTATTCTGATGTTGATTTAAAAGCGCCTATCGGTCATGTTTCTAACGGAAAATTAATTCCTGTCGGCAACCCCCTTGAAGGAAAACCAGAAATCGTACCATTGATTATCTCTGGAAGACTGGCCTATGTGCACATTCTAGATATACGTTATGTTTCTGAAGATGATAGCGAACTTGAAAAAAGAAAAGGCGCTCCTCGTGAACATAACATTGATGGCGAATTTCAAACTGCTGATGATAAACTCACCGATCATAACTATGTTCATTTCTATTACGGAATGTTCGATGGGGGCACACAACTTGGAGATTTTTTTGAATCGGTCGACGGTACACGTAAATCAGTGTTCCATCGTTTAGCAGTTGGCTTCCTTCACCGAGTTCCTAACAAAAGAATGAACTGGGGTGTAAGCTTTGAATACATGACCGCTTCTAGTTCAAATGCCACTTTTTCAAATTTATTTATTAGTCCAGAAGTCACTTACGCGCTTATTCAATACGAAAAATTTGCATTTGAACTTTACGGAACTCTAAATCTTGGGGCCGGAAGTACCGTAGACGTAAGTAATAACTATGCTAAAGAGCCATCTGGTTGGTTAACTGGTGCTGATCTTGGCGTTAGAGTTACTTTTCCCATATCAAGAAATTGGTCAATGGAAGGGGCACTTGGTCTAAGAAAGCTTAAAGTCTACAGCATACAAGGAATCGAATATCCAGATGGAACATTCGGAAGTATAGATAGCTTACAAGGAATCGGTTTCTACTTAGGTTTTTCGACACCACTAAACTTTAATTCGAACGATAGTAATTAAAATTTAAATTACAGTTCACGGTTATAAACAAACTGAATCCCACTTTCACTCATATCATTTTTGGTTTTAGCATTACTTGCTGTAATTGTCTTATTATTCTGAGTTGTTTTAAATCCTAGACCTAAAGTATTTTTTTCAAAAAGCTTATATTGTGGCATGACCTCGATAGTAAAGCCAATATTTGCATTAGCTCCAACCATTCCTAAATCTCTTTTAAAAGAATATTTTGGAAGAAATTTTCCGTAGACTTTCCATTTTTCGCCAAAGGCATAATCTCCATCGATCCCAAGACCAAATTCCGTTACTCCCATACGCACGAGAGCAAAACTGTTAGAATTTGAATCGCTAATTTTTGCAAAATAATTTTGGTTAATTCCAAATATTGAAATGATATTAAAATTTTTTGTTAAGGCATAATCTAAACCGACTGAAATATCAAACGCACTATTAGAGTTTTGAGAAAAATTCGAATGAGTGTGATGGACGATGTTTTTATAATTAAGGCCCAAGCTTGGTCTAATTCTTTTTGTCGATCCCATTCTCCACTTAATCCCTACTTCCTGATGGTCTTTACTATCATATTGTGAACTATATCCGTTTGATTCATATTTTAGGTTAATACGTGTTCCACCCATAAAAAGCGCTAATTCAAGCTCATCACGCAAAAATTTTGAGTTGATATCAAATGCAGTTAGCGTTGGTTTTAGGAATTTATTTTTATCTAAAGAGTCACGATTTAGGTCATCTTTTAAAACCAACATGTTTGGAGTAGGAGAATTTTCTGTACTCACGAATCCTTGTTTAGCATCAAGCTTAAGGCCCAGTGGTGGTAAGTATTGACCAGTTTCACGATCTACTGTTCCTGTATTTTGTGCCAAATACACTTTATTTTTTTCATCAAATTTTGCACTGGAATCAGGAGCAATATAAAAACCTGTTTCCAAATCAATAACTCCTCCGGCCTTTGGAGCAAATAGACCCTTTTTAGCATCATAGAAACCTTCAGGATTTGCAGTTGAGTCCACCATCTGTTTCAAAGTTTCAGGGTCCGCTTTTCCGGATAAATCTGCTGGCCTTCCATTATTTGCTTCCTTCACTTGAAGTTCAGTATTCTTTTTTAGGATCTCAAATTGAATAGGATTGATTTTTACAGGTATGGTTGAATTTGGCAGCACATCACTTGCCTGTGCATATTGCCCAGGCAACACGCTTACCGCTTCATTTTTATTTAGAATTTTTTCTAGTTGATTAATTTGTCGTGAGTCTTTATTCTCTACTTTTTCAATTTTTGGTTTATTATTCTCATCGCGAGAAATAGTTAAATCATCACTCTTGTCCAAATCTTCTAAACGCTCGTGTGTCCTTTCATCAATTTTTGCCATGGCAACTTCGCCATCGAAAGTTAAAAGGGATGTTAATTTATTGTCAGGGTTATAAATTGTTTGAAATTCCGTTCCACGAACTCCAAGTGCCGCACTTCTCGTTTTAATAAAAAATTTATTATCCCTCACACCATCGCTGTCTTTAATAACTTTTGTACGCACCTGACCTTTTAATAATGAAATAACGTTTACATCTGACTGATTAAGTTCTGCGATAACAATTTTGGAATTAGGCCCTAAGTTAAGTGTTGAGCCATCTGAAAATTTTAAACGTAAAAAAGATTTTTCTGTGGTTAAAATTGAAGTATCTTCAATTAATTTATCACCTAATGAAACTGATGTCGCAGCTTGGCTGCGCGGTAAAAGTTTTGTTGCATGGCCTTTCATGACGACGACTTCTGCCGTAATACTGGCATAAATTGAGATAATAGAAGAGAAGAAAATCCCGATAATAAAAATAGCTTTAGTCACTTTTATTCCTTAATAAAATTTTAACTAAAGCTATTTTACCAATTTTTTTTATTTTTGATATTTAAATTCTTTGCCATCGAAAGTTAAAATCACGTAATTTTCATCTTGCTTAGAGATAATATTCACAGGTCTTTTCCATAGAAAAAACAAATTCTTTAATGTTTCTTGAGCATAGTTGAAATCCAAGTCAGCTCCACGATGCACATGACGAAGTAAAAGCTCTCCGCGGTTCTGATAATTACCCGACTCAACTTCAATGACAGGAGATCCAAAGTTAGAAAGAGAGCCTAAAAGTTTATTTTTAATCTCTTGAAAATCGCGTGATTCAATTTCACTACGCCCAGTTCTAGCATTATATTTATAAGTGAATAGCTGTTGCCTTTCACAGAATTCCTGAGTAAAAAACTCATCGATAAATGTGATGTCATTGTGCGTACTTCTTACCTCGAAAATTTTTGCTTTCCCTAGATTGGTTTCCTTATTCCAATTGACCTTCTCATGCATATTTTCACATTCGTTGTACTCTTTACCAAATTTACCGGTATTCCAACGATATTCAATATCTCGGTATAGTTCAATCCCAATCTTGTATGGATTGATATTGCGCTTGCTCATTGCCATAACTCCGGCATGATGATCACAATAATCAATAAGCTCGCTGGCCTTAAGTGCCTTGTTGGTCATAATGGTTGAATGCCAGTAACTCGCCCATCCTTCATTCATGATTTTTGTTAGACGCTGAGGAAGATAATAATAAGACTCATCTCGAAGACATCCTAAGATATCCGCTTCCCATTCTTCTAAAGGCGCATTCTCTAAAAGATAAAGCATAATATCACGAGGATATTCTACTTTTTTATCAAGCATTGTTTCTATCTTCTTCTCTTGAGGGTTTAGAATTTCTTCATTTTTAGTTTTTGCACGCATGAAAGACTTAAGCGCTTGCGAGCGATCATCTGTTTCTTTCTCGATATCTTCGCGCGCCTTTTTCATACGTTCTTCACGTTGACGCTTTAATTCCACGGTTTCAAAAAGCAAATTTGTATCAATAAGGTTTTCAATTGATAAAACACGATCGATTAATTCTTCAACCCGTGTCTGTCCAAATCTTTCCATATAACGACGAATTTTTGTTCCATGATTAGCCATCACCGACATCATATTTCTGTCAGTGTTTTTAAACCAAGCATTGTTCTTAAAAAAATCTGCGTGTCCATAAACATGGGCCATTACAATTTTTTGATCAACAATATGATTGGCATTTAATAAGTATGCATAACAAGGGTTGGTGTTGATGACCATTTCATAGATTTTTTGTAATCCGTAAGCATAGCCTTTTGAAAGCTGATCGTATTCCATTCCGAAGCGCCAATGCGGGTACCTGCTTGGAAATCCACCTTGAGCTGCCAAGATATTAATCGTGTCGTAATCGCAAACTTCAAAAAGTACAGGATAAAAATCTAGTCCATATTCGATAGCATATTGGTAAATTTCTTCTTTTAATTTTAAAAGTTCTCCGTCTATTGATCTGGTTCTTTCAAGCATGACTATTTTCCTTTGCCTAAAAATTCTTTGATGGAATCTAGAATTGCTTCCTTATTCTTAATTTTGCTTAAAATAACTTTTTCATGACCTTCATTATATTTTTGAACAAGGTCTTTATAAAACTGACCAGACCCGTAACGAGACTCTACCTGGCCGTAACAAAAAACGTTAGCAGCTGGAAGAATATCGTTATCTAGAATTTCTAAACACAACTTTGTATCATCTTGTGACCAGTTATCACCATCTGAAAAGTGAAACGGGTAAATATTCCATTCACTTGGATCATAATCTTTTTCTATGATCTCTTTGCATAACTTCAATGCAGAGCTGATTAAAGTTCCACCTGATTCACGAGTTTTAAAAAATGTTTCTGCATCAACTTCTTTTGCGGTTGCATCGTGTATGATATAGCGAATCTCAATATCTTTATATTGGGATTTAAGCCATAAATTAATCCAGAAAGATTCAGTACGAACAATTTCTTTTTGTTCGTCTCCCATGGAGCCCGAAACGTCCATCATATAAATTACAACTGCTGAGTTTTCAAATTCAACTTTGGCATCGCTTGCTCTAAATCTAAAATCTCTTTTAATTGGAATAACTTTAGGATTAATAAAATCATAAGTACCAATAGAGATCTGGCGCTTCATTGCCTCTTTGTAAGTACGTTTGAAATGTTTTAGTGAATTAGGCCCAGTCATTCCGATCGACGTATATTTATTTGTCGTCGATTGAATGGATTTTTTTCCCTTAGGTTCAATATTAGGAAGTGCTAATTCTTCACCTAAAATGCTGGCAAGCTCTTCTAAACTTAAATCGACCTCTAATTCTTTATTTCCCTCAGTATTTCCAACTTCACCTTGTCCCGGACCTTCGCCGTCTTGCGGTTGTCCGTCAACTGGATCGCCTTCTTTCCCACCACCTTGTCCCATTCCTCCTTGGTTTTTATCACCAAATTTAAAACGAGGAATATCAATTGATGGCATAGGAATTTTATAACTCCCATCACCTTTAGGATGTGGCATCTCTCCGCGCGAGACATATTTTTTTAAATTATCGCGAATCTTTCCTTTTACGATTTTTCTAAATCTGGAATGATCGCGTTTAATTGGATGATCCATTCAAATCCCTTATAAAAAAGCCAAATCTTACGACTTGGCCGAATCACCTTTGGCAAAAATACTAGCTACAAAATTAAGAGCATCAGTTGCACAAATTTCACAGTACCCATGATTTTTAATGAGTCTTGATTTTACAACGTCAATCTTTTCTTGTGTTTCTTTATCAACAACCTTAGAGATAATAGACGTTAACTTAATTGAATCTTTTTGATCTTCAAAAAGCTTTAGCTCAAGAGCACGGTGAAGTCTTTCATTCATTTTGAAATCAAAAACTTTTCCTTCAATCGCTAATGCTCCGATATAGTTCATGATTTCTCTTCTGAAATCATCCTTTCTCGACTCTGGAATATCGATTTTTTCTTCGATACTTCTCATGAATCTCTCATCAGCATCTTCTAGTTTATTAGAGTATTTATTTCTAATTTTTTCTTTTTGCGTGTAAGCTTTTACGTTATCAATATAGTTTGCACATAACGTTTGAATTGCTGTCTCATCAACTGAGATCGCTTTTTGCACGTCATTTTTTACAATGTCTTCATATTCTTGACGAGCAATTGCTAACATCTCTTTGTAGTGATCCAATTGATCAGGAGAATTAATTAAGCTGTGATGTTTTAAACCTGATTCAAGTTCATTAAAAACCATGAATGGATTTAAACAGCCCGTATGTCCATATTTAACAAGCGAGTTAGAAAGCTTATCCTGAATATAACGAGGAGAGATACCTTCTAAACCTTCTCTAATTGCTTCTTTTCTAAGCTCTTTAACGTTATCTTCATTATAACCTGGAAGAGTTTTTCCGTTATAAAGTTTTAGTTTTTGAAGTTTTGTCAGATCTGATTTTTTTGGCTCTTCAAGACGAGTTAATATTGACCAAGTTGAAGCCATTTCAATTGTATGGGGGGCAATATGCACGTGAGGGATTTTTTCCATATTAAAATCTTTTTGATAGATTTTTGTCTCTTGATCAAGACGTGTGATATATGGAACATCAATTTTCACTGTTCGATCACGAAGAGCTTCCATGAATTCGTTTGATTGAAGTTTTCTAAATTCTGGCTCATTTGTGTGACCTAAAATAACTTCATCAATATCGGTTTGCGCAAATTTTTTAGGTTTAATCGACTGCTCTTGAGAAGCACCTAATAGATCATACAAGAAAGCCACATCTAACTTTAACATCTCGATAAATTCCACGATACCACGATTTGCAATATTGAATTCTCCATCGAAGTTAAAAGCTCGTGGATCTGAATCTGATCCATAAAGCGCGATCTTTCTATAATTGATATCCCCAGTTAATTCTGTCGAATCTTGGTTTTTTTCGTCTTTAGGTTGAAAAGTTCCAATACCGATACGGTCTTTTTCTGAAAGTAGAAGCCTTTTAACCCGAATATGTCCTAAAACTCTTTTCCAATCTCCATTATATTTTTTTAAGTATTCACCTAGGATATAACGATCGGCCGGGCAAACCTCGCCTTTTATTGCAACTTTGTGTCCATCTTTTCTACCTTTATTAACTTCATCTAAAAATTGTTTTCTTACGTCGAGAGGAAGAAGCTTTAATGGCTCCTCATGCATAGGGCTTGGAAAAATTTTTGCTCCACCTAAAATTTCAGACTCGTGATCATCGTACCATTCAAAAGTATAGAGTGCTCCAGCATCAGTTCGTGAATAATGCTCAATTCCCTTTTTTAACATTCTCGAGATTGACGATTTTGCAGAACCGACTGGCCCGTGAAGAAGGAGCACGCGCTTTTCAGTACCATATCCCGCGGCAGCAGATTTAAAGAAATTTACGAGTTTCATCAGGTGAACATCAATCCCAAAAACCGCATCTTTTCCGTTAGCAATAGGATCATCAAAAAAGTGATACCGTACTACATCCTTTTTATATTCTGTATAAGTAGTCAAACCATACGACATAATCATGTCATGCATTCTTTGAAAAGCATTGCGAGTAATTTTTGGGTTCTCTGCTACAAGATCGAGATATTGCTGAAAAGTTCCACTCCAGTGAAGATGGGAAAAATCGCTTATACGATAATTATCATCCATGAATTTATTGATCTCTATTTTTGCCACAGTTTCCTCCTGATTATTCAACTGCTATCTAGTATAATTAAATCACAGATCCTGATTTTTAGAAACGAACTTTCAAACTCTATTAAAAGAAGTGTTTTGCTCGGCCATTCAAAACAAGTTGACAAAAATCCAAGCACATCAAACAATAGTTAAAAGAAGTGTAATTAAGTACGAAATGAGATCGCGTGTTGGATGAATTTGTATGCCACTAATCGCTCAGGGCCTGACAGATATAGGTAGAAAAAGAAAGAGTAATCAAGACTCAATTTTTATGAGTGTTGAAAAGCATCTTTTTGTTGTTGCAGATGGTATGGGCGGCCATAATGGTGGAGACATTGCTTCGCAGATAGCTACTAAATTTATTCCTGAATATGTTTTTTCTCATTGGAATCTCGATCCAACGATCCTAATTGAAAAATCAATACGTCAAACCAATCGTGAGATCAAAGATTTTGCGGAAAAAAATGCTCACCTGCAGGGTATGGGCACAACTATCGTTAGTTTCTTTTTTAGAGGTGCTTATCTTTACATTGGAAACGTTGGCGACTCTCGGGCCTATTTAGTTAATAAACATAAAATTTATCAGCTCTCTAAAGATCACTCATTAGTGCAAGAGAAAATTAATTATGGCGTTTACTCACGCGAACAAGCACAACAAGATCCACAGAAAAACGTTTTAGTAAAGACCGTGGGTTTTGAAGATGAGATTGAAGTTGACGTTTTTACCTACAAGGTCAATAAAAACGACATATTTCTTATTTGTTCAGATGGACTGCATGGAAAAGTAAGCGATGAAGACATGCTTTTCATCGTAAATGACCATCTCCCTGACCCATCAAAAGCCACGCAAGATGATGTTGACCGTTTAGTTCAGACGCTCATCAATCAGGCCAACGAAAATGGCGGAAATGATAACATCTCTGCCATTGTTGTCGTGGCAATTTAATTGCCAACGAGGCCCAGTCGCTTTAAAATAATTTTATTCATTTAGAGGAGTGGTAAGTTGGATAGATACTACACTGTCATGATTGTGCCCGAAAAAAATAACAACGTGCGATCAATCAAAGTCCCTAGACTGTTATTTAAAAGTTTGGTTTTTCTTTTTGTCTCACTTATTTTGATGGCAGGAATTTTAATTTACGATTACTGGAATGTTCTAAGCCAAGTATACGAGAATAAGCATCTGGTTATTGAAAATCGCCAATTAAAAGAACAAGTTCAGCTTTTCCAAATGAAACTGAATTCCATCAATGACGATCTCGATCGCATTAACACATTTGAAAGGAAACTCCGGGTAATCACCGGACTTGAAGCCGTTGAGCCAACCAATTTAAATAATTTTCAACTGGGAAATAAATCCAGCAACGTCCCCTATAATCAATCTAACGAAAAAGACCGTGATATTACCGAATCGACGATGTTAAAAATCTTTAAAGGTGGCAAACAAACTTGGCGCGAAAAATTTAATGACTTCGAAGATGACAAAGAATTTTCTGCAAACAAAAAAGAGTACGAAGAAAAAATCGCTAATAATTTTGGACTTGATCAAAACTCGCAATACTCTGGCCAATGGTCCATCCTTACTCGCAAAAGTTTAAAACTAGCAAGTATGTACGCAGAGTTTGATTTTAAATATTCTGTTGTCAAAAATGCATTAAAAGAAACCGAAACGAAAGTTAGTGAACTTGACCAATTTCTTTTAAATAAGGAATCCATTTTAAAATCTACACCCTCAATTATGCCAGCAATGGGACATTTAACTTCCGCCTATGGACCTAGACTTTCTCCCTATGCTGGAAGAATAAAAATGCACGAAGGTATTGATATTGGCGCTGCAGTTGGAACAACGATTGTGGCCCCTGCAGATGGCGTTGTTACTTTTTCTGGGCCGAAATCTGGATTTGGGAACTTTGTTCAAATCACTCATGGCTATGGAATAGAAACGATCTTTGGCCATATGTCATCTCTGAACGTAAAAAAAGGCGAAAAAGTGCAACGAGGTGACAAAATCGCGACAGTCGGTAATACTGGATATTCGACAGGTCCACATCTTCACTATGAAGTCCGTGTAAATGGAACACCTATCGACCCTATTTATTATATTTTAAATTAAAAATTTTTTTGGAGATAACGATGAATCCTTTGCGTTTTATTTTTGGTACTAAGTACGACCGCGATTTAAAAAGATTAAAACCAATTGTAGAGAAGATTAATGCCCTTGAAAGCCAAATGAGTGCATTATCGGACGAAGAGCTAAAAGCACAAACTCCAAAATTAAGGGAAATGATAAAAAATGGAATGGAGTTAAAAGCAATTCTCCCTGAAGCATTCGCGACTGTCAGAGAAGCCTCTAAACGTGTCATGAAAATGCGCCATTTTGATGTTCAATTAATGGGTGGTATTGCGCTATTTGAAGGTTCAATCTCAGAAATGAAGACCGGAGAAGGAAAAACCCTAACAGCAACTCTTCCTGTTTATTTATCTGCATTAGAAGGAAAAGGAACTCACGTTATTACCGTAAACGACTATCTTGCTAGTCGTGATGCTCATGAAATGGGAGTGCTCTTTAATTGGTTAGGTTTAAGCGTTGGTTGTATTGTTGCCAATATGAGTGATGAGCAAAGAAAAACTGCTTACCAATCAGATATCACCTACGGAACAAATAACGAATTTGCTTTTGATTACCTACGCGATAACATGAAATTTTCTCTCGATGAAATGGTTCAACGTGGACATCACTTCTGTATTGTCGATGAGGTGGACTCTATTCTCATCGATGAAGCAAGAACTCCGCTGCTAATTTCCGGCCCAAGTGAGGGGGACCAATCTTTATATCAAGTAGCAAATCAAGTTATTCCAAAACTTGCTCGCGATACACATTTTAAAGTTGACGAGAAAGCAAGAAGCGTTATTTTCACTGATGAAGGGATTGTTAAAACCCAAGAACTTTTGGGGATTGAAAATTTATACAAGATTGAACATTCAAGCTTGCTTCACCATTTAAACCAAGCACTAAAGGCCCATCAATTATTTAAGCACGACGTTGATTATGTGGTAAGAGACGGACAAGTTATTATCGTTGATGAATTCACCGGGCGCTTAAAAGAAGGATCACGTTGGTCAGATGGCCTTCATCAATCGGTTGAGGCCAAAGAAGGTGTGCCGATTAAATCTGAAAACCAAACACTTGCTTCAATTACTTTCCAAAATTATTTTAAACTTTACTCTCGACTAGCTGGTATGACAGGTACTGCTGATACGGAAGCGGAAGAATTTCAAAAAATTTATAATCTTGATGTTGTTGTTATTCCGACCAATCTTCCAATGGCCCGTGTTGATGAAGCAGATGTCATTTACAAAAACCGCGCAGCAAAATTCAAAGCGGTTGTGGAATTAATTAAAGAATTACATGCCAAAGGCCAACCTGTTCTGGTGGGTACCATTTCCATAGATTCATCTGAACTGCTTGCAAACGAGCTTAGAAAGGCAGGAGTTCCGCATGAAGTATTAAACGCCAAACAACATGAAAGAGAAGCTGAAATCATTAAACTCGCAGGCCAAAAAGGTGCGGTCACAATTGCAACCAACATGGCCGGGCGAGGAACAGATATTAAGCTGACAGAAGAAACAAAAGCTGCTGGTGGTTTATACATTCTAGGAACTGAAAGACATGAGTCTCGTCGTATCGATAATCAGTTAAGAGGTAGATCAGGAAGACAAGGTGACCCTGGTCGCTCGAAATTTTTCTTATCGCTAGAAGATGATCTCATGAGAATTTTTGGGTCTGATAAGATTGCAGGACTCATGAACACGTTAGGCATGAAAGAAGATGAACCTATTGAACATAAAATGATTTCAAATGCGATTGCTAAAGCGCAAAAGAAAGTTGAGGCCCATAATTTCGATATCAGAAAGCACTTGCTGGAATACGATAACGTTATGAATGAACAGCGTCGTATTATTTATAAAATGAGAAAAGACATTCTTAATGATCTCGACAATCTGGGTCTTGCTAAAGAATTTATTGAAGATATCGCAATAGAAGTTGCAAATTTATATCGGCCAGAGAAAAAATCCTCTGCGGACGCTTGGCCTTTTCAAGATTTAACAAAAACTTTTCAAATGACTTTTAACACTGATTACACATTAGCTGCTAATGAGTGCAACACAAAGTATGATGGCGATGTTGAAAAATATGTGGTCTCAATTGCCGGAGATCTTATCGATAAAAATTTTTCTCAGTATGATAAGGAACAAGTAACCTACGCTCTTCGTGAAATCCTACTTTCACATTTCGATCATCATTGGAAAGATCATTTGTTACAAATGGATCATGTAAAAGAAGGTATCAATCTTCGTGCTTACGCTCAAAAAGATCCTCTTACTGAATATAAAAAAGAATCTTTTGAACTTTTCGATACCATGAAACAAAATGTTAAGCGCTCCATTGTAAATGGCCTCTTCAATGTAAAACTTTATTCAAAAGAAGAAATTGAAGAATTACAAAAGCAGCAACAAGAAGAATTGGAAAGAAGAATCGAAGCTCACAAAAAAGCGATGGAAGAAGCTAATCGCAAGGAAGAAGCTAAGATTATCAGAAGGCAGGCAAAAGATATTGGCAGAAATGACCCTTGTCCATGTGGCTCTGGCAAGAAATTTAAGCACTGTCATGGTGTTGAATAGTATTTTTTGAAAGTTTTCTAAGGATGGAAAATGGCAAAAAACCAAAGTAAGAACGACGATAAAAAACCTAAAAAAAACTCCCATGATCTAACAAGCATTGAAGATTTGGGAGAATTTCAGCACGAAGAAAATACTAACATTAACCAAAAATTCAGGGAGTTTAATAGACTCCCCGATCTGCCAACTGAAAAAATACAAGAAGAAAGCTTTCATTTTGAAAATGAATATCAAAACGAATCAGAAGAAAATCCAATCGAATCAACTAGCTTTGAATTTAATGCTAATATTGGCTCTGAAGAAGAAGTCCCCGAGGTTGAAGTTGAACTTGAACCAAGTGAAGAAGTTGTCTTCCAAGATTTTATCGCTGAAGAGAACACTGAAGCCGATGACGTCGAAGTAGTGTCTAACGAAATTGAATCTGCACAAACAGAGGAAATGCAAGCTCATTTTACTGAAGAAATTGCCGAGGAATTTAATGATGAAATGATTTCAGAAATTCAATCTGAAAATACATATCTCATGGGACATGGATCCAATGATCATTTCGACGTAGTTGCCAATCCTGCCTTTAGCTTAATGATTAATGATGTGGATATGGAAAAAGAACAAGATATTATCGATATTTTGGATGAGTATGGTCTTTTAAAAATGAATCAAGAAAAAGACTATCGTATGGCCATTCAAAATGGAAACATTCTCATCTCTCAATTAAGTGAATTTTTGGCCATTCATCTGGCCATAAAGCTCAATCGCTATGGAGGAGTTGTAAAATTAGGCCCATCAGATTTGATATATTCTTCACGAGCCGCAGGTCCTAGTGATTCGAGAGGCAAAATTACAAAGCGCATAAAGGAACAAAAGAAAAAAGGATCACATCATTTTGATCAAACAAACCAGCACAAAGACTTAGAAGATGGTATCCACATTTTTCTAAATAATGATTTAGGCCCAACATATACCCTTCTAAGCAAAATCTCTCCAATTTTTTCTTCGGCCATCTTGGAAGAAGATGAATTAGAAAGATCAACCTATGCTAGAACTGCTCTAAAAACAGAAAATATTCCAGATAAGGATATTCCACTTTTTATTCGCTACTCAGAATATTTGGACCTTGTAAAAATAGAACTGGCCGAAAAATTAAAAGAAAAGGCACGAGATGTTGGGGCAAATGCCATTAGTGGTATTAATTTTCAAATCAATACCCAAACAAATAAAGGGAAAACTTTAATTATTCTCTCAGCTCAAGCTGAAGCAATCAATATCGGGTCTGTAACTGCCATTGAGGTTTAACATTGAGTACTTTAAATAACCACTATAAAGTTATTATAATTGGTGGAGGAATTGTAGGAGCTGGAATTTTTCGCGATTTGGCCTTACACGGAATAGATACTCTACTTGTCGATAAAAAAGATTTTAGCTCACAAACCAGTGAGCGCAGTTCAAAAATGCTCCATGGAGGAATCAGGTACCTAGAAAATTTTGATTTCGCATTAATTTTTGAAGCACTTCATGAAAAAAATTCTTGGATAAAACTTGCTCCACAACTTGCGGTTGAAAAAAATTTTATACTACCTGTATTTGAAAATTCGAAACGCCCATTATGGCAAATTGCCATTGGACTTTTTCTTTATGATCTTTTATCAGGGTTTAAAAATAAACCTTTTCGTATTTTAAATACCAATGAAACTCTTAATGCAGAACCTACATTAAATCCACAAGGTTTAAAAGGTGCTGGCGTTTACGCTGATGCGGTCATGGAGGATGCCCTAATGACCCTTGCCTGCATCTATGACGGTCAACAAAACAAAAAGTGCCTGGCACTTAATCATACTAGTTTTGTTTCGCAAAAAAAATTAGAGAAAACCAATCTTGTAACCTTAAAAAATGAAATCACTGGTGTTGAATATGACGTTCACGCCGATCATATTATTTTTGCGCTAGGCCCATTTACCGATATGGTTTTAAAACATATTCCAGAATTCAACTGGCAAAATGTTCTGCTTCCTTCTAAAGGAAGCCATCTTTGGATAAAAAAAGATCGGCTGCCAATTACCTCTCCGCTTGTTATGACTTCGCATGATAAAGAAGACCGCGTGATCTTTGTAATCCCTCATCACGATAAAGTCCTTGTGGGAACGACTGAAATTAAAACCAAAGAAAATTTCTATCAGGTACAAATTTCAAAAGATGAAATCCTCTATTTACTTCGTCATTTAAATGATTATTTCCCAACACTAAATTTAAATGAATCAGATATTATCTCGCATTTTTCAGGTATTCGCCCGCTAGTAAAAGAAGATGGTGACAATTTAGGAAAAACTTCTAGAGAACATAAAGTCTATAGGCCAAGATCTGATGTTTTTGTTATTGCCGGTGGGAAATACACAACTTTTAGAACCATGGGCCAGGAAATTACTCGCACCATTTGTGATAATTATTTTAGGCCATACAATCACGAATTAACTCTGACTCCTTTTCAAAATATGCCCGAATTCTTGCCCATGAAAAAAACCAATCATGACCAAGTTAATCTCGAAAAAATACTCAGTTTTGAAATGCCGAAAAACTTTGAAGATCTCGTAAAAAGACGCCTCGCTCTTCCTAGTCGCGCCCTTTGGCGAGGAACTATCGGGTTTGATGAGTACTTCTTAAAACATAAGAACTTAATTAACCGTTATTTCCCTTTATCTGACGACGAGATTAAGAATTATCCCTGAGTATTCTAGGTATTTTTTTCATGGTTAACAGCGTTGCTTTAAGAATCAGCTATCATAACTTCATGAAAATTTATCTAGTACTTTTTATTTTAAATCTGACTGCCCATGCATTTGCAGAAGGGTCACATAATGTGCCGATTATCGATCGTCCAATTCGTCATCATTTAAAAGAAGCAGTTAAAATTAACTTAGATAGATTTTCTCGCTACAGTGAAATCAGCGACGGCGACAGTATAAAAATATCTAGTGAGTTAATCTTTTATGAACGGGTAGCACCTTTTTTAACAAAGAGTTTAGAAAAAAAGGCCCGCGCGTATCACGCTCATAATATTGGTATCTTCCATGAAGATATGATTGATATGGCGCTTACGCCTGCCTTTCGTGGATATTTTTCTCCTGCTGAAATTCCTGGTGATCATATAAGCATTCCCATGAAAGAGTTCTCTGATAAATGGAGGGATCTTCTTAAAAATGAAAAAAGCGATGAACTCTACCAGTCCATAGTTTTTGAGTTAGATGAAGGCCTATTAAAGGACAAAAATCAGAACTGCTTATCAAGACATTTCACAGAATCAATTGCTAGAAGTTTAATGCTATTAAAGAAATATCAAAAAGCGGCAGTGGAAGCGAATCTTCCTGATCCAAAAAATTTAATGAGTGAGTTCATAATTTATCAAATCGCAAGCCTTAAATGGACTTATAAGCTCGATTCAAGAGCATATCCCCTTCAGAAAAAGGGGATCGCTATTATTTGTGACGACGTTCCCGTCATCCCTTATAAATAAGTTAAAATACTTCGAGTGGATTGATAAGTGATTCTAATTTTTCACTCACTGCATTTTTATTGCGGAAGATTTCTAATTCATTTGCTTCCATGCGCTCGCGATCACTTCCCATAACAAAAACATCTTCTAAAACGGCCTTACCTGTAAGAGTACGACCTAGAACAATAAACTTATAATGACAGCTAACTAACTGGTAGCTCGGTAGAATTTCACGGTAACTTCCACCTTTTATAATAAGTTGATACTCGCCTTCATTCATTTTTATAATTCTAGTTGTTGGACTTACACGCGTATCGATGAGATTTCCACTTGTATTTTCAAATACGCATCCCATCTGTGCTTGTACCTGCTCAAGTGGCACAGAAGTTTTAATAACTCCCTTTAGCTCACGAGTTTGATAATGAATTGATACGGCATTAGATAATTGAGAAAAAGTCATTAAACTTAAAGCTAAAAATGTTTTTTTCATAAACCACTCCATGTCAGAAAGTGATTAAATTAAAACATTCTTTATATGGATTAGCGAGCAAGAATTCTCATTCCCAGATCAAAAATCATGACTAACATTAAAAGCCAACCCACTGCATAGGCAAATAGGTAATCTCTACTTGTTTTTCTTTAACCGCTTTTACTCTAGTTTTAAACATCCACAGTAAAACAAAAAAGGTAAAAACCATTAAACTTAAGGCCGGCAGAAAAATTAGTTTTTGATTTTCAATACTATTAATTAACGACATAATAAGTTCCAACTATTTTGAGTTTTGTGGTACGGGGACAAACTCTGCCATTCCTCGATCAAAAAGAGTATTTTTAACATTGTATTTAAACTCTGTGAAAAAACCAGTTGTAGGAATGATCATTCCATCACGATCTTTCAAATGGAAACTAATTGAAAATCTTAAGTCAGATAAATCCTCACCTCTTAAAAATTTTTTCTCCAAACGCCCTGGTAAATATTCGCTGATTGGAATAACCAGAAAAAACTCTCCATTATCTCTCAATTCAATATCAAAGTTTTTATCATAGAAGAAAAATTGTTCTGCCATAAGTGACGCTTTGACATATCCATTTTTATTCAGGGAGTGCATTTTCCATTTATAATCATCTTCAGGATTGTTCTTTTCTTTTTTACGACAAGTAAGTCCTAAAAGAACTCCAGAAATAGTAACATTCTCTTTATCGATTGAAGCCCTCGTAATGTAAGTACTTACTGCATCCAAGTTGGCATATCTTCTAAGCGGATCAAATGGGTAGGCCAACAGACCTTTTTTTGGGTGACATTCAACTGGATAAAAAACTTCTGTTTTAAAAATTTCAAATTGTTCATTTTTTAAATCAATCTCATCACTGCGTGCCTCTTCATCACTAGCAATCTCACGCTCTGGTACCATCATGGTAGCATGATCCATTTCTAGAACCCGGGCCTCTAGAGATGAACTAGCTAAAATGAACGATATGAGAAGAATTTTCATGATGTATTCCTTGATGGGTTATTTCAAGGAACTTATCGGCAAAAAAGCACTTTTTCTTTATCTTTTTACTCAGGTATCTGGTTTTATAACTTATTAAAAACTCTTGATAATTCCTGAAAGTGTCTAGCTTTTAAAAAGGCAAAAACTGTTTAAAATAAAAGCTATGAAAAAATTAATCCTACCGTTCGCCACCTTCTTATCTCTCAACTCATACGCACTCACTCAAATATCCTATTGCTGGAATGGTGATTGTTTTCAAAATGGTTGGACTGAATATTCTGACTATGCATCTTTGGACTATGCCTGTCGCGCGAACGATTGCTATTCAATGGGACAAATTAATGGAACTTTTAATGCAGGCACATAT
>JACCDN010376506.1_pt1 | contig 25913 bp, 21 predicted proteins | sample 7441691 | NCBI WGS metagenome assembly JACCDN01 (sample SAMN15323439, study PRJNA562643) | freshwater metagenome | isolation source: river surface water | place: USA:Blue River Watershed | collected 2017-08-16 | reverse complement strand
TGACCACTTTTTCTGTCTACTACTAGAAGGCGACTGTCTTCTCTTCTTTTGGTTGGATTTTGTGCGATCAGGTTTAACGGTAGATCGAACTTAAATTGTGATAATTTCATGTTACGGCATGATTTTTAGTGAAGGCTGCAAAAGTAGGTAAAAATTGCCAAAATTAAGGCAGGGAAGCAATAAGTTCCTGTGTATAAAGGCTTTTGGGCGAATGGTATACGGTTTCGGCAGGCCCAATTTCTTCTATTTTACCCTGGTTCATGACCATGATTCGGTCGCTAATGTATTTGACTACAGATAAGTCGTGGGTGATAAAAAGCGCCGAAAAACGCATGGAGGCTTTAAGATCGTTAAGTAAGTTTAAAACCTGGGCTTGAACACTTACATCTAAGGCAGAAACGCTTTCGTCACATATTACAAATTTGGGCTCCATAATGAGGGCTCTGGCGATTACAATTCTTTGCCGCTGTCCTCCGCTAAATTCGTGTGGGTATTTATGGTAACAATCTGCTGGTAGTTCCACTTTTTCAAGCATCTCAATAACCCGTTCTTTACTTGCTGCTTTATTTTGTACAATTTGATGAACAAGAAGTGGTTCGGCTATTGCATCACCTACACGCATACGCGGATGTAAAGAACTATAAGGGTCTTGAAATATAAGTTGAATAATTTTTTTGTAATGCGGATTATAAGGCTTGTTTGGTGCAGCAATGGTTTCTCCTTTATAAATAATGGAACCTTCGTTAATGGTTTGTAATCCAACAATAGATCTTCCAAGCGTGGTTTTGCCACATCCCGATTGTCCAACAAGGCCTAGGGTTTCTCCTTCTTTAATATCAAATGATATGTTATCTACAGCGGTAAAACTTTTGACGACTTTGCCAAAAATATTTGTTGACATAGGAAAGCGAATGGAAACATGATTGACTTCTATTATTTTATGCTCACCAACCGCTTCTGGTTGAATATTATGAATGGTAGGAACTGTATAGTTTGTGTTCGACAAAAAATCACTAACCACAGGGAGTTTATAGCCTTTTGGATATAGGCCTGGTCTACATGCCAATAGCGCCTTGGTATATGGGTGTACAGGGTTTTCAAACAATTCTTTTGTGCTATTTTGTTCTACCACTTCACCTTTATACAATACCGTAACGGCGTCGGCAAAAGAAGCAACGACATTTAAATCATGGGTGATAAATAAAATACCCATGCCCGTTTCTTGTTGCAAATATTTGAGCAGCTCTAATATGCTTTTTTGTACCTGAACATCGAGCGCGGTAGTGGGTTCATCACAAATCAGTAAATCAGGTTTGCCACTCATGGCCATAGCAATCATCACCCGTTGCTTTTGCCCTCCACTTAATTCGTGTGGGTACTTATCAATTGCTTTTTCTGGGTCATTTATTTTAACACTTGTAAATAAACGAATCGCTTCTTTTTTGGCTGCTTCTTTGGTAAAACCTTGGTGCAGCATAATTGTTTCAATGATTTGTTTGCCACAAGTGAGCACAGGATTTAAAGCGGTCATAGGCTCCTGAAAAATCATAGCGATTTTTGAACCTCTAATAGACGCCATTTCAGAAGCACTTATTTTTAATAAATCTAAAGGGACTCCGGATTTTTCATAAAATAAAATGGATCCATTTTTATAGCTAGCGGGAGGGCTTGGGATAAGTTGTAAAATAGACATAGAAGTAACGGATTTACCAGAACCCGATTCGCCAACTAGGGCTCTAATTTCGCCTCTATTAACAGTTAGGCATAAATCCTTAACAGCGGTAAAGCTTTTGTTTTCCTGATCAAAGGAAACAGTAAGGTTTTTAATGTCTAAGAGGCGGGTGCCCATATTGCTATGTTTTACACAAGATTAAACAATTATATTAGCCATTTTATGATAATGTGGATTAATATTTGGTAAAGCTGTTCGTTATTGTAAAGGTTCGCTTAATTTTGCACTTACATCTGTTAGTTTATTAACAGCATAGGTCATCTAAATGATTGAATATGATTCGAAAATCTTGGTGGAAACTGCTCGCATTTATCCTATTATTTTACACAAGTACCTATGGTTTTATTGTAAAAGTTCCAAAGCTAGATGATAGAATGGAAAACTCTATTCGGAACATGTTTTTTCATGTGCCCATGTGGTTTTCTATGATGATTTTACTTTTTGTTTCTGTGTGGTATGCCGCTAAGTTTTTAAGAACTGCAGCACCCAAAGATGATTTTTATTCTAAAGCATTTGCTGCTACAGGAACCTTGTATGGTTTTTTAGGTTTAGCTACCGGTGCGATTTGGGCCAACTACCAGTGGGGTAGTCCATGGAGTGGAGATCCAAAACAAAATGGTGCTGCCATTGCCATGCTTATTTACCTCGCTTATTTTGTTTTGCGTGGAAGTATGACAGACGATGACAAACGTTCACGTATTGCAGCTGTGTATAATATTTTTGCATTTTTTATGCTATTCCCTACACTTTGGATTTTGCCAAGACTCACTGAGTCCTTACATCCTGGCGGTCAGGGTAGTGAAGGTAATCCAGGTATCAATGGTAAAGACATGGATGCAAATATGCGTTCAGTGTTTTATCCAGCCGTAATAGGTTGGACACTATTGGGTGTGTGGGTTAGTACTTTAAAAATTAGATACGAACTATTAAAAGAAAAATAAACTATGAAAAAGTTTTTTGTATCAATCGTAGTGTTTTTGTTTGTTCAGTTCTGTTGCATATCTGCAATGGCTCAATCGCAAACCGAAACTACTAATACCGATTTGATGAGAAGTAACGGAAAAATATATGTTGTTATGGCTGTGGTTGTCACAATTGTAACAGGACTATTTTTATATGTCTTTTCGATCGATAAAAAAATCTCAAAATTAGAAAACAAATAAAACGATTGTTATGTCTAGTCAAACGTATAGTTTTTTTAAAAGTGTAGAAAAAAGTTTTGATAAGGCTTCTAAGTTTACAACTTGGGAAAACGGTTTGCTGGAGCAAATCAAAGCATGCAATAGCGTTTATAGCATGCGCTTTCCAGTAAAAATGGATGATGGTAGAATCGAAGTTATTGAAGCGTACCGTGTACAGCACTCTCAGCATAAATCCCCTTGTAAAGGAGGGATTCGTTTTAGCGAAGAAGTAAACCAAGATGAAGTTATGGCGCTTGCGTCACTTATGACCTACAAGTGTGCTATTGTAAATGTGCCATTTGGTGGAGGTAAAGGTGGTATTAAAATAAACCCACGTGCACACTCTGCATATGAGCTAGAAAAAATTACGCGTAGATATACTGCCGAACTTGTTAAAAAGAATTTTATTGGTCCTGGTATTGATGTTCCAGCGCCCGATTATGGTACTGGCGAGCGCGAAATGGCATGGATTGTTGATACCTATGCTTCTTTAAAACCAGGTGAAATTGATGCTGCTGGTTGTGTAACGGGTAAGCCAATTACGCAAGGGGGTGTACGTGGCAGAAAAGAAGCAACGGGTCTTGGCGTGTTTTTTGGTATTCGTGAAGTATGTAACATGCAAGACGAAATGGAAAAACGCGGCTTAACTGTTGGTGTAGCAGGTAAAACTGTAATAGTGCAAGGATTAGGTAACGTAGGTTACCATAGCGCAAAATTTTTTAGAGAACATGGTTCAAAAGTAATCGCCATTGCAGAATTTGAAGGTGCTATTTTTAATGCAGAAGGACTCAATGAAGAAGAAGTATTTCAGCACCGTAAAAAAACAGGTTCTATTTTAAATTTCCCGGGTGCTACCAATATCACAAAAAGCACAGATGCGCTAGAACTCGCATGTGATATTTTAATTCCTGCTGCACTTGAAAACGTGATCAATGGTGAAAACGCGCCTCGTGTGCAGGCTAAAATAATTGGTGAAGCGGCCAACGGTCCTCTAACACCTGAAGCCGATGAAATTTTTGCAGCTAAAGGAACACTTGTGGTACCTGATATGTACTTGAACGCAGGTGGTGTAACGGTTTCTTATTTTGAGTGGCTTAAAAATTTAAGTCACGTGCGTTATGGCCGTATGGAAAAAAGATTTACAGAAAATTTAAATACGCATATACTTTCTCAAATAGAAGGATTAACTGGCAAAACGGTTTCTGATACAGAGCGTAGTTTTATTATGCACGGTCCTGAAGAAGTTGATTTAGTTCACAGTGGACTTGAAGAAACGATGATCACGGCTACTAGAGAAATCATGCAAATTTGGAAAGACAATCCAGCAATTCCTGATATGCGCACAGCTGCTTATGTGTGTGCAATTAATAAAGTTGGAACTTCTTATGCAGAGCTTGGAATTTTCCCTTAATCGGTAATAAAGTTTGGGAGTGTTTCCATTACAATGGGGGTTTGATTTTTGATATTAAAACCAAACGTGTCATTACCATTTGTAATAACAATGTACTGTGTTTCTAGTTTGCTATTATACTGAAGTACTTGTTGCAGCACTAATTCACTTAAGGGAACATTCATCTCTTTACATTCAACAATTAACCAAGGTTTGGTGTCTTTGTAAACAAGGATATCAAACCTTTTTTTTGTTTCGCCCCATTTGATTTCTTTTTCGATGGCAATAAGGGAAGCGGGAACACCTTGCTTTTGAACCAGCACTTGTAAAAAATTTTGTCGTACCCATTCTTCCGGGGTTAAGCATACCCAAATTTTTCGGAAAGGGTCAAAAATTTGCTCTTTTTGATCCAAGCTTTTTATTTGGTGCGCAAAATTTGGATATTCCACTTGGATCATAAGCGTTGCATTATCATGGCTTTTTTGTAATTTAGCCAATTAAGTTTTTTCAAATATAGCTCTACTGGGCTAAAATGCCAACCTATGAAAACGAAAGAAGAAATAGTAAATAATTGGCTTCCGAGATATACAGGGGAGCAACTTCAAAATTTTGGTAAGTATATATTACTTACAAATTTTAGTAATTATGTAAACTTGTTTGCCCAGTGGAATGGGGTAGAGGTAGTAGGGAAAGACCGTCCAATGCAGTGCGCAACTGCTAATGGTATAACCATCATTAACTTTGGTATGGGTAGCCCAGGAGCGGCAACGGTGATGGATTTATTAACTGCTATCGAACCAGAAGCTGTTTTGTTTTTAGGTAAATGTGGTGGGCTTAAAAAACGCAATAATTTAGGAGATTTAATTTTACCTATTGCGGCTATTAGAGGGGAAGGTACATCCAATGATTACTTCCCTCCAGAAGTGCCTGCAATGCCAGCCTTTGCTTTACAAAAAGCAATTTCCACAACCATTAGAGATTACAATGTTGATTATTGGACCGGTACTGTGTATACCACCAATCGAAGGGTTTGGGAACATGACGAAGTTTTTAAAGATTATCTAACACGTGTTCGTGCCTATGCTATTGATATGGAAACGGCTACCATTTTTACGGTAGGTTTTTATAATAAAATACCAACAGGTGCGCTATTGTTAGTTAGTGATCAACCCATGGTTCCTGAAGGTGTAAAAACAGAAGCGAGTGATATAAAAGTTACCAGTGCTTTTGTAGAAAACCATTTAAAAATTGGAATCGATTCTTTAAAGCAACTCATAAATAAGGGACAGACAGTAAGACACTTAAGATTCTAATGCTGTCTTAGTCTTTCCATAAAAATGGAAATAAAATAAGGGCGAGTGCTACTACTAAAATATCAAGTCCTACAAGCATGCCTACCATTTGAATAAAACCTCCTTGTACAACCGACGAAAATCCGGTTGCTGAAATTTTCATGAGTAATAATAACTGTGGGATAATGAGGGGAAAGCCCATAATAGCCATCATTGCAGCGTTTTGTTGCGCCTTTGCTGCTATGGCTGCCAAAAAAGTAAATACCAAACTTAAACTAATGCCACCAAGGCAAACGATGCCCATAAAAAGGATTGCATGTGTGAGTGGATTCCCAAGTAAAAGTGTAAATACGGCTAAACTTAATAGGCTCATGACAAGCATGAGTACTACATTGAAAATAAGTTTAGCGAGTACAAAATCTTTTGCACTGGTAATAGAATAAAAGTATAGCATGCGGCCACTGCTTTCTTGCAAAAAACTTTTGGCAACAGCATTGACGCAAACAAATAATTGAATGATCCAAAATAAACCATTCCATACATAATCCTCTGGCTGACCCATTGATAAATACACCACAAATATGGTTGTAACAACATATAGGATAATGCCATATAAAGTATATTGCTGTCTAAGTTCTAGTAGCAAATCTTTTTGTAATAATGCGCGTATGGCGTTTTTATTTTTCATGCATGCATTTTCGGCAACGTGGTTCGTAGGTATCTTTTTCACCAAGTAGTACTTGGCTTTCGTTGGCAGTTTTTCTAAATGAAACGTGTGCAATGTTGCCGCATTTCATACAAATCGCATGAAGCTTGGTAATGTAATCTGCTACGGCTAATAAATTAGGCATCTGACCAAATGGTTTGCCTAAGTAATCCATATCTAAGCCGGCAACAATTACCCTGATGCCACGTGAAGCCAAAGTTTCACAAACCATGGTAATTTCGTTGTCAAAAAACTGTGCTTCATCAATTCCAATAACGTCTACATCTCCAGCCAATAATAATATGGATTGCGCATGGTCTACCGGGATTGAAGGAATACTATTGGCATCGTGGCTTACTACTTCGGTATCGTTATACCTGGTATCAAGTGCTGGCTTATATATTTCAATTTTTAAATTAGCAATCTTAGCACGTTTAAGTCTTCTTATGAGTTCTTCTGTTTTGCCGCTAAACATACTGCCGCAAATCACCTCAATCCAGCCTCTTTTGTCACCTGTTATGTTAGGTTCTATAAACATGTATCAAATAAATTTGTAGATTAGACGTTAAATAGGAGCGGATACCATTCCCATTTAAGACCCCAAATGTATTACATAGAATGGAAAGAGTTGGTACGTTAATTCATAAACTAAAAGATCTTTTTGATCAGAAGGCCAGTAGCGAACAGCTTATGGCTACTGCTCATATGCTCTTATCCGAACTCGAAATAGCCAATAATACTTCAGAAGAGCCCCAAAAACCCTCAAAAATGGGTGTTTCTGTGGTAATGCCAAAGGGTAATAGATCTCCCAAGCCTGATCAGTTAATACAGGCCAAATTGCCCCTAGATATGCCTGAAGACCATTCAGAAGCAAATCCAATCAATAATGTTGTTGAAGTGCCGGAAATAGTGGTTGAGTCTTCGCCAATGGAGGAGTCAAACTCTATTCACGAAACAGTTCCTTCATCTAATGGTCCTGCCATAGCAGAAATGAATAGTGGTTGGTTGTTTGACACGTCTACCGAAATTCCAACACTTGCCTTACAACAAAAGAAAAATGAATTTGAAGAAATCAATCAATTGATGGAATCCATTCATTCGATGCCTGTATTAAATGAAAAGTTACGCGCCAACCAAGTTGAAGTAGGAACACTGCTTAATAATGAGCCCATCAAAGAATTAAAAAAAGCGATTGGTATTAACGATCGATTTTTATTTGTGCAAGAGTTATTTAGAGGGGATGAAAGTATGTATGAGCGGAGTATTAAAACCATTGATGGTTTTGCAATATATCCGGAGGCGCAATTTTGGATACAACGTGAACTTAAATTAAAAATCGGTTGGAATGAGGACAGTGCTACTGTCAAGCATTTTGATCAGCTTGTTAAAAGACGGTTTTCCTGAATATAGTCTATGATTTTTGCAGATGCTCCTTTGTGGGCATGAACAAATGCTCCGGCAAGTTGCTCCATTTCTTTTCTTTTGTTACTATTGGTAAAGAGTTCTTTTGCAACAGCTTCAAAATCTAAAGCGTCTTTTATACTGATGGCGCCACCAGCTTCCACAAGTCCTATTGCCTCAATGTATTTATCATAGAATGGGCCAAATAAAACAGGCTTGTAATGCACGGCAGCTTCTAAACAGTTATGTATGCCATCCGCTCCAAATCCGCCGCCAATAAAGCTTACAGAGGCATAGTGGTAGAGTTTGCTTAACATTCCAACGTTATCTATAATTAATGTATTTATGTTTTGCGGGGTTAACTCATTATTATTTAATTGTTGCAAATAATCGGAGTATAAAATAGCGTTTTTGTATAGCGTTAAGCATTTTTGAAGTCTTTGCTCCGTAACGTCATGTGGCGCAATGATAAATTTAATTTGTGGGTTTGCTTTTTCAAAATGAGCAATGGTTTCGTCATCTTCTAACCAAGTACTGCCTGCAACAACTACTAAACTATCATTGCAAAACTGCGCAATAGGAGATATAGGTGTGAATCCTTCAGCAATTTCAATTACACGGTCAAATCTAGTGTCGCCGCCTATATAAACCTGATCAATAATACCAACAGAAGCAAGAAGTGTTTGTGAACTTTTGTCTTGCACAAAAAAGGCAGAAAAATTATGGAGTAAATTTTTATAAAACTTGCCGTACCATTTAAAAAAAACTTGATTGTTTCTGAAGATGCCAGCAATTAAAATTGTAGGTATTTGAAGTTTTTTTAACGCTGTAAGGTAGTAATGCCAAAACTCGTACTTTACAAAAATGGCAATAGATGGTTTTGTTATTTGTAAAAATTTGGCTGCATTTGTTTGATTATCTATGGGCAAGTAAAAAACATAATGAGCACCTGTATAATGTTTATGAACCTCGTAGCCAGATGGCGAAAAAAAAGTAAGCAGGATAGCGTAATGGGGATACTGCTTTTGAAGACCTTCTAACACCGGACGTCCTTGTTCAAATTCTCCAAGAGAGGCGCAGTGCATCCAAATAATTGGTTTAGTATTAGAAGCTAAAGCGGCATTTATTTTGTTAAAAATTTGCTTTCTGCCCGTATGCCATTGTTTTGCTTTTGGATTAAAAAATCCAAGCATCCATGCGGCTATGGGATAGATCCAAACAAATATTCGGTACAGAAAAAGCAAAATCTATTGTTTTATACTGCAAATAAACAAATTAAAGCCCATTCACCCATTTTATCTACTAGAATAAGTGTTGTGTAAAACAGTTCAACAAAGGCATTTTTGCAGTAATTTTGGCCCCATAAACACAGGCACATGAGACCCATTCAAATGGTGGATACCAAAACCCAATACCTTCAAATTAAAGATGAAGTTGATGCTGCTATACATGAAGTGCTTGATAGTGCCGCTTATATTAACGGCAAAGCTGTGCATGATTTTGCATCTTCTTTGGCTAGTTATTTGGGCGTAAAGCATGTTATTCCATGTGCCAATGGAACCGATGCATTGCAAATTGCTATGATGGCTATTGGGTTAGAGCCAGGAGACGAAGTGATAACACCTTCGTTTACCTATATTGCCACCACAGAAGTAGTGGCGCTACTTCGCTTAAAGCCTGTATTTGTAGAAGTGGACCCAATTACTTTTTGTATAGATCCTGCCAAATTAGAAAAAGCCATTACACCAAAGACAAAGGCAATTGTACCAGTGCATTTATATGGTCAGGCTGCTCCCATGGAGGAGATTTTACAAATAGCTAAAAAGCACAATTTATTTGTGATAGAAGACAACGCACAAGCCATTGGTTGCTCCTATACATTTTCTGATGGTACCGTTAAAAAAACGGGTACCATGGGTCATATTGGTGCCACGTCTTTTTATCCTAGTAAAAACCTTGGGGCATTTGGGGATGGGGGTGCGCTTTTTACAAATGATGATGCACTCGCACATACCTTAAAAACCATTGCCAATCATGGTCAAGAAAAAAGATATTACCATGATATTGTAGGGTGTAATTCTAGACTCGATAGTATTCAGGCAGCTATCTTAAATATCAAGTTAAAACATTTAGACCGCTACAATCAAGCGCGTGCAAATGTGGCTACTTTTTACAATCAAGCATTTGAAAATTGTTTAGCCATTACTACGCCTAAAACCGCTTGTTATTCTACGCATGTGTTTCACCAATATACCATGTTATTTGAAGGGGATAGAGATGGACTCATTGCACATTTGGCGTCTATGGGTATTCCATCAATGATATACTATCCGGTGCCTGGCCACAAACAAAAAATGTTTGACGCCTTTCATTTACCAGAGCAACAATTAGAAACAACCGACTTTTTAACAACGCGTGTTATTTCATTACCTATTCATACAGAAATGGATATGGAACAGTTGACGTATATTACAGAGGCCGTTTTAAATTTTATAAACAAGTAATTTATGAAAATTGCAGTTGTTGGTACTGGATATGTTGGCCTTGTAACAGGTACTTGTTTTGCTGAAACAGGCAACAAAGTTACTTGTGTAGATATTGATGCTTCAAAAGTGGAACGTTTAGCTGGTGGAGAAATCACTATTTACGAACCAGGCTTAGAAAAACTTTTTTTGCGTAATCTAGGGGAAGGACGTTTACAATTCACAACTAATTTAGCGGAAGGAATTGAAGGGGCGAGTATCATTTTTTTAGCATTACCCACGCCACCGGGTGCTGATGGGCACGCTGATTTAAAATACATTTTAAAGGTAGCCGATGATTTGGGTTATCTGTTAAAAGGATATACCGTTATAGTAGATAAAAGCACTGTGCCTGTTGGAACTGCGGCTAAAGTTCGTGCAGCCATTGCTAAAAATTACACTGGCGAATTTGACGTAGTAAGCAATCCAGAATTTTTGAGAGAAGGTGTTGCGGTAGATGATTTTATGAAACCAGACCGTGTGGTGATTGGTGCTAGTTCTGACAGGGCTAAAAAACTAATGGGTGATTTATTTGCTCCTTTTGTGCGTCAGGGTAATCCAGTAATTTATATGGATGAAGCAAGTGCCGAGTTAACTAAGTATGCGGCCAACTCTTTTTTAGCAACTAAAATTTCGTTCATGAATGAAATTGCACAGCTATGCGAAAGAATGGGTGCCGACGTGGATATGGTTAGAAAGGGGATAGGTTCTGATGACCGAATTGGAAAAAGATTTTTATTTTCTGGCATTGGATATGGAGGAAGTTGTTTCCCAAAAGATGTACAAGCATTAATTCAATCTTCTGCAGCGCAGGGGTATGATTTTAAAATATTAAATGCTGTAGAGCGTGTAAACGAAAAACAAAAGTTGCACCTTGTAGGTGTAGTGGAAAAACATTTTGATGGGAATATACATGGAAAGCATTTTGCATTATGGGGCTTAGCATTTAAACCCAACACAGACGACATTAGAGAAGCGCCAGCGCTTACTTTAATAAAGGCCTTACTAGATAAGGGTGCAACGATTACTGCGTTTGATCCAGAAGCAGTAGGGCATGTTAAGCAAACCCTTGGGGATACTATCGGATATGCTGCTAATCAATACGCTGCACTAGAAAATGCAGATGCATTAATTATTGCAACAGAGTGGAGCGTGTTTAGAACGCCCGATTTTGAAGAGATAGAAAAGAAGCTTCCGGCAAAATTAATTTTTGATGGAAGAAATTTATTTGAGTTGGAGGCTATGAAAGCATTAGGGTTTACCTATTATAGTATTGGTAGGGCTACCGTATAAAGCGAATAATGAACATGAAAAATAAAACGGTTTTAATTACTGGAGCAGCGGGGTTTTTAGGTTCGCATTTATGCGACCGCTTTGTTGCAGAAGGCGCTTCTGTAATTGCCATGGACAATTTGATTACTGGAGACGAAAAAAATATTGAGCATCTTAAGGGGCTACCCAATTTTAAATTTGTCTTACACGATATAACGAGGCATATTACCATTGATGGACCACTTGATTATATTTTACATTTTGCATCTCCAGCAAGTCCCATCGATTATTTAAAAATCCCTATTCAAACTTTAAAAGTTGGTGCATTAGGTACACATAATTGTTTAGGCTTAGCAAAAGATAAAGGTGCTAGAATACTTGTTGCAAGTACTAGTGAAGTATATGGCGATCCATTGGTTCATCCGCAGCCAGAGTCTTATTGGGGAAATGTAAATCCAGTAGGACCAAGGGGTGTTTATGACGAAGCCAAGCGTTTTATGGAATCGATTACAACGGCATACCATAGTTTTCATGGCGTAGAAACCAGAATCGTACGCATTTTTAATACCTATGGACCTCGCATGCGACTTAATGATGGTAGGGCTTTGCCGGCTTTTATTGGTCAGGCATTACGAGGAGAAGACCTTACTGTTTTTGGTGATGGTTCTCAAACCAGAAGCTTTTGTTATGTGAGCGATTTAATTGAAGGCATTTACCGTTTGTTATTAAGTGATTATTCGATGCCAGTTAATATTGGCAACCCACACGAAATTTCTTTAAAAGATTTTGCGGAAGAGGTTTTAAAATTAACCGATGCTGCCGTTAAAATAGTATTCAAGCCACTACCTATCGATGATCCTAAACAGCGACAGCCAGACATTACAAAGGCTGCCGAACTTTTGGGGTGGTCGCCAACTATTTCGCGCGCAGAGGGGCTTCAAAAAACCTATGCCTATTTTAAATCACTGCCACAATCGGAGTGGACCAAACAACCTAAAAGTTTTTCTTAAAAATATGTTCATGTCTAAGCCACTTATTGTTGTTACAGGAAAAAATGGACAGTTAGGTTCGGAATTGGAACTACTTGCCCCATCATTTGCGGCAGCATATGAATTTTTATTTGTTGATAGAGCATTACTTGATTTGTCGTCAAACGAATCCATTGACAACTTTTGCGCATCACATAAGCCTGCAGTTGTAATTAACTGCGCTGCTTATACAGCCGTTGATAAGGCAGAAACTGAAAAAGAGTTGGCTTATCAAATTAATGCAACTGCAGTTGGAAAACTAGCAGCTTATTGCAATAACATTAACGCTTTATTTATTACCATTTCTACCGATTATGTTTTTAACGGAAATGGCGTAAACCCTTATCTACCCAATGATGCAACAGATCCCGTTAATTATTACGGAGAAACAAAAGCAGCGGGTGAGCAACTTGCATTAACCAATAATCCAAATAGTATTATCATTAGAACCTCTTGGGTGTATAGTAGGTTTGGAAATAATTTTGTCAAAACCATGCTTCGTTTAATGAAGGAGCGACCTTCTTTAAATGTAGTAGGCGATCAAATTGGTGCACCAACTTATGCTGCAGATTTAGCTGCTGCGATTATGCAAGTTGTAACGCAAAAATTAAATGGGAATACCCATACAGGAATATATCATTACAGCAATGGCGGCAATATTAGTTGGTACGATTTTGCGGAGGCTATTGGGGAAATGAGTAATTCTAAATGCAGTATCAATAGAATTAAATCTATTGAGTTTCCAACCCCTGCCAAAAGGCCTCAATATTCATTAATGAGCTGTAGTTCAATGATACATGATTTTTTGGTACAACAGCCTGATTGGAAAGCAAGTTTACAAGTTTGTTTAACTTACGTGCGTTAGTTATTATTTTTTTGTTATACAATTGTTTTTCACGAAATTGTCGCTTCATTTTTTATAGACTCACCGACTGAGTCGTTAAATTAACCGAACGATGAATAAATTAATTGTACAAATGAGAAAGTATCAATTGCTTTCATTGTTGTTTATACTTATGGTATCTACAACATTCGCTCAAGTAGGGCAAGGCTCTATTAAATTTAGTAACCCTAAGCCAATGGGTTTCACTTCTATGTATGCATCTTTTGCAGACAATACAAATGGTATTTGTGTTGGTAATGTTGGTGCTATAGGTAAAACTTCAGACGCAGGTGCAACCTGGCAGTATGGTGTGTTTTCATATATAGATGTTACTGGTATGGAAGTGCGACCAACTTTTGCGGATGTGCATTATGTTACACCAATTGTTGCTTATGCTGTTGGTACAAATGGTGCAATGGCAAAATCTGTAGATGGAGGTGTTAACTGGACACTTGTAAAAAACCCATTGTACAATGTTAACTTAGATATTAATGCCGTTTGGTTTATTAATAAAGATACAGGTTATATTGGTGGCAAAGCCATTAAAACAGCAACTACCACTGCAACAGGTATCAATATCACATCCAATGAATCGGATCCTGATGCTGCGCCAAAATTATATTTCACAAAAAATGGTGGAACTACTTGGGATTCAATTGCAGCCCCAACAGGTGCTAAAACTATGATGGGTTATGTAAATAATCCTACCTATGCTCCTATAAAAAAAGCAATTAGTGCTTGGGGTAAAGAAATTTTTAGAATTCGTTTTGTAAATGCAACAACAGGTTATGTTGTTGGGTCTACAAATACCGTATATGAAAGGATCCAGTCAAGTGCTTCAGCAACCACTTCTACATCTGGTAACTGGGCAGCGCTTGTTTGGAAATTTGATAATGGATCTTTAATAGACTACTCTGTTAGTAAAGAAAAACTGGGGTATACGGGTATTTTACCTTCTGGTGGAACCCTTACTGCTACCACTGCATATAGCCCAAATAGTACACCTGCGGGGCAGTATTTAAAAGCATTTACACCTATCAATGATTCTGTAATTGTTGCTGCTACATTTAATAATGGAATGGTGGTTAAAATATCTACTGGAAAATCACAAATATCTGCAAGTACTGTAGAAACGGGTGTGAACTACCCAGGTAAATTTGAAATTGTTTACAATCAACAACCGCCAAATGGCTATCCTAAAGTGCCAATCACGACTAATCCATTTCCTGGAAGTAATATGGTAAGCATGCGTTATACACCTGCTGGTTCTATAGTCGTTACTTCTGGTAACGGTCGTTTGGTTTATTCAAATGATAAAGGTACATCATGGGGTTATACCTATCCTTTCCCTGCTTCTACCAATTATGCAAATGCACAGCTCTATGCACTTGACGTAACGCCAAATGGCCGAATTGTGGCTTTTGGAGATCAAGGTATATATGCAGATTCGTTGCCAAATGCTACAAGTTGGAAATCTACTTATGTTACTGCAACGCCAGCTACTGGAGCTTCTCAAATTGCATTTTTAGATTGTAATAATGGAATCACAGCGGGTGGATTTGGCTTAATTATGTCTACAACAGATGGTGGTAAAACTTGGAAAGATAAAACCAATCAAGCTTGGAAAGCTAGTTTGTTAAGCATATATGGATTAGCAGCAGCAGACAATAAATTTTTCTTTACGTTAAGTAATGGTAACATTTACAGTACTTCTGATGTTGCTGCTACCAATGATCTTATTTTTAATTCACCAATCGCTACTACCTTAAATGGTATCGCTGCTGTTGGTAAAAGAATTTGGGCTGTTGGCATTAGATATGGTGAGCCAGTGTATAAAGCGGTTTTATTTAGGTCTTTAGATGGTGGAACTACATGGGATACTACTAAAACAGCGTTTCCTACAGGTACACTAGCGCCTAATTTACAATATATTCAATTTGCAAATCAAGATACTGGATATGTAGTAGGAACAAAAGGTAAAGTGTTTAGAACTGTAAATGGTGGTAATACATGGACGGATGTTTCTCCTACAGGAAGCCCAGCAACTGGAAGTATTAGTAGCCTGGGTGTTAGTACAACGAATGCAAAAGTTGCTTACTATTATGTAAGTGCTTTCCCAAATAAATATTTATATAAAACGGTAGATGCGGGTGCAACATGGAAAAATGTTTCTCCTAATATTCCAACACTTGCATGGGGTAATATTACTTCGCAAGTAATTCATGATGCCAACAATGCATATTTTGTTTCTGGTAATACTGTTTTAAAAACAACCGATGGAGGCACTACCTATACTTGGGAACATATCCCTAATAGTGGTATTGTAAATGGCGCTACTTTTTATCCAACTGTTGTACCTGCTGGTACACCAATGGATCAACGTAAAGTGTTTTTGGCTGGCGGATCTATTTATGAAATTGGTAATCCAGCAAAAGCATATATTACCGGCGTAACAGAGGTGATTTATCCAGCAACTTGTGCTAACGCTTTAGCGGGTTCAATTGTGTTAACACCAGCAGGTGGGTTGCCGCCATTTAGTTATAAAGTTAACACGGGTGCTTATCAAAGTTCAAGTACTTTAACTGGGCTAGCTCAAGGTAATGCAACCTATACGGTAACGGACAAAGGTTGTAATGTATTTACAAAAACGGTAGCTATTCCAGTTACTGTTCCGCCTACTATTTCTGCAGGACCAAATGTTACCGTTATGGAAGGGAGTGGTGCTTATATTGAGGCAGCAGTTCCTCCAGGAACAATTAGTTGGTCTCCAAGTTCGTCGCTTTCAAATGCAACAATTGCAAGGCCTTATGCAACACCTACTGCAACAACCAATTATACGATTACATTAACAGATGTAAATGGTTGTAAGGCAACTTCTAGTATGTTATTTACAGTACTTCCTTATTGTGTTAAACCAATGTTGGCATTTTCTCCAAATGGTGATGGTACCAATGATAGATGGTTTGTTACAGTTCCTGGAAATAGTTGTGCTGGTAATATCAACGCAGTTGTATTTAATAGATATGGTGAAGTAGTGTATACAAATCCTAATTATCAAAATAATTGGGATGGAACCTATCATGGTAAAGTTTTACCGGATGGCACCTATTACTACAATCTTGTGTATCAGTTAATCAATGGAAAAACAGTTAAGCTTTCTGGTGATGTAACCATCATAAGATAATTCACTATTAAATTATAGAACATGAAAAAGTTATTTATACTAATATTAATTGCAACTGCTTCTTTAAAAGTTGCAGCACAGCAAATTCAAACAACGGCATTTCCGCAATTACAAGGTTTCATGCACAATGCTTCTTTTGCAGGCATTGGTGCTACTAATTTTGTGGGTGCAACTTATCGTACCCAGTGGTCGGAAATTTCAGGAGGGCCAAAAACAGCAAATTTATTTGGATCTTTTGCAATGCCTGAAAGTAAAATGGGGATGTCTGCCCTTGTCTATTCCGATAAAACAGGACCTACTTCAAGAACGGGTGTTTCTATTTCATTTGCAAAGCATATTGATTTTGGAAATGGTTCGGTTTTGTCGATGGGAATTGAGAATAAATTCCAACAATTTAGATTGGATCAAGAAAAAATAGTTGCTGCCATCGGTGCCGATCCTGCATTAGCAAATGCAAAAGGAGGGTTGAACTATGATGCCGGCTTTGGTATTTCTTTTACCAATAAAAAATTACAAGTTGGCGTTTCTGTAGCTCAACTTTTAGAATCTGAATTAAAAAATTATTCTGGCGCTGGCAGAACAGAAGTAGGTAAATTATATAGACATTACAATTTAACCGGTGCGTATACCATCAAAATGAATGATGATATCACGATGATTCCAAACCTATTGTTAATATATTTACCTAACACCCCTGCCGAGTTTAACGCTGGGGCTCAGTTTATATTTAAAGAAAACATCAGAATCGGTGCAAGTGCGTCTAAGAACTTTAGCATAAATTTTGGAACTACACTTTCTAAAAACTTTAGTATAGATTATGCTTTTGATTTGTATAACAACGATAACGTGTTAAACAATTTAACTGCAAACGAATTTATGTTGCGCTATCATTTTAAACGTTAATTCTATTTATAGTTACAACAACATATTTGCATTTGTAAAGAGCAGCATATTAATTGGTATGCTGCTCTTTATTTGCATGCCTATCTTTGCTCAAAACCGATCCAATAAAGGCAAGGAGTTTTGGCTTGGTTATGGCAATAATGTGCTTTTTAATCATGACAATCCTATTAATGGCCAAACACTTGTTTTGTATTTGAGTGCCGAGGAAGCTGCTGTTGTAAAAGTGAGTGTGAATGGAACTGCTTGGACGCAAACTGTTACCATTCCAGCAAACAGTGTTGATGTATCTGTGGTGATTCCAAAATCGGGTGTCAACGATGCAAGGCTTACAACAGAAGGAAAGTTCACCAAAGGGATTCATATAGAAAGTGATGTTCCTATTGTTGCTTATGCGCATCAGTATGGGTTAATGTCATCGGCAGCAACTATGTTGATGCCTGTAGAAACATTTGGGTATACCTATTATTCTTTGAATTACGATCAGATATCTAATTTTCCAGATAGTTATTCTTGGTTTTTTGTAGTTGCTTCTGAAAACAATACTCGATTAAGAATAACCATGGCAGATACAACGCAGGGAAGTGCTACAGCACCCTCTGTACCTAAAGATACTACGATAACCGTGGATTTAAATAAAGGTGAAATTTATAATGTTTTTGGAAAACAACTTGCAACAACTACATATTTTAATGGGAAGGATTTAACGGGTAGTAAAATTGTATCAGTAGCAGGTTCAGATGGTAAGTGTCATCCTGTGGGTGTTTTTTCTGGTGCAAGTAGAAATACAATATGCGCAGGTAACGGAGGCGAATTTTTGATGCAGCAAATATTTCCTGCTAATGCATGGGGCACAAGGTATGTTACGTATCATTCTGTTAATAATGCTATGGCAAATATTAAAACTCCATTTTTAAATATTTACCGAATTGCTGTTAGAGATCCAAACACCATTGTTAAAATTAATGGAGTTGTAATAAATGGTCTACTTCCTTTGTATAAAAATTTCTATTATCAGTATGCAAGTATAGAAGGTGAAATTATTGAATCTGATAAGCCTATATTGGTGGGTCAATACACGGTGTCATCAAATGAATGTACAGGAGCAAATCCCAATCCGCTCGGCGACCCAGAAATGCTCTATATAAGTCCTATCGAGCAAGGTGTTAAGTCTGCCATGTTTTACAATACGCGGAACCAATATATAGACATGAACCTCACAAATATTATTGTGCCTACAGGTGCAGTGTCCTCACTAAAAATTGATGGGGTCGCATTAAATGCAAATGAATATTTTCCGCATCCACGAACTAATTTGTATACCGTTGTAGTAAAACGGTTATTAGGTGCAGGGGCACAACACAAAATATCCTGTGATTCTGCTTTTGTTGCTACCGTTTACGGCACTGGTACTTTTGAAAGTTATGGATATAATTTAGGAACGTATGTAAATGATTTAAACGCTACAGGGGGCATTCGAAACACGCTTGACGTACTAAGTCCCATTGGCACCATTGACTCTATAACTTGTTCTAAAACGCCTTTAAAATTGATTTTAAAATCGGCGTATAAAGTATCTCGCATCAACTGGCAATTAAGTAAGGCACTTGGCTCTGGTGTGTTGCCAGCAAAAGATTCTATTGAACTAAATCCAATGCCATCCGATTCTAGCTATGTTTTTGGTAGGAAATATTATATCTACAATTCAGCTATGGATGTTTCCTTTTTAAACACGGGGACTTTTGATGTGCCGGTAGAATATTATTCTGATGAAATTGATAATTGTGCGCATACAGATATTACTTCCATTAAAGTTGCTGTAAAAAAAGGACCATCAGTTGATTTTTCAATTTCTAAATTTTTATGTTTGCCGGATACTGTGTCTTTTGCAGCAACCGTCAATGCCAATGGATTTAATCTTACCAAAAATCTTTGGCGGATAGATGATACGGCATCTGCTAGTACGCTTACTTTTCGTAAAAAGTTTTTGTCATCTGGAGATCATACGGTTCGTTTTACAACCTATGCAGATAATGGTTGTGCTGGCGATACACTCAAAGTGGTAAGTATTCAACAAAATCCAGTAACAAATTTTTCAGTTGCGTCTTCAGTTTGTTTAGGAGATAGCTTATTTTTTAAAGATTTGTCTTTAGTTGCAAAAGCAGGGTCTAATTTATGGAAATGGGATTATGGAGATGGGACGGTTGTGTCAAAGCCGGTATCTGATACTGCTCATTATTTTTATAAAAAACCGGGTAATTTTATTGCCAAACTTTGGGTAGAAACTGCAAATGGTTGCAAATCTGACACGACTCTAAAAACCATTTCAGTACTTGATAAACCCGCTGCTAAATTTACCGCAGATCAAAATATTTGTATAGGCGATGTTTCTACATTAAAAGATGCATCTTCTATTACGTCCGGAACTATTAGCCTTTGGAATTGGAATTACGGAGATGGTGTGATTGCTCAAAAAACAAATGGTTCGCCTTTTTCTTATTTATATACAAAGGGAGGTTCCTATACGGTTACGCTTCAAACCCTTGCCAGTAATGGTTGTATAAGTGACTCATTTGCTTTACAAGTCAATATTTTTGATAAGCCAGTACCTACAGTTTCAGTATCCGGTAAGCTTTGCGTAGATAGCTTACTTACACTAACGTCCTCTATTGCATATACACCAGTTACACCTATTGCATGGTACTGGTCATTACCGTCTGGAAAAGATTCAACAAAAAATGGTTCCAATATTGTAAATATTACAGCACCTAATGGGGGTGCTGCTATCAAGTATAAGCATGCTGTTAATATTAATAATGGATGCAAAAGTGATACGCTTACTTTTACGTTGCCAATTATACATGCAAGTCCAGTGCCTAATTTTACGATTACTGGAGACAGTTTGTGTATCGGAAAAGAAATTACATTTAATTCAACTGATACAAGTGTTAATCAGTGGAAATGGGATTTTGGGGATGGAACATTTAGTACACAAGCGCCGCCAATCATTAAAAAATATTCGGCAGCAAAAAAATATACAACTAGTTTACAGTATACAGGAAAAAACGGTTGTGGGAGCTTAACAACAAATTCGCCAGTAACAATTTTTGCAGATCCAATTTTTTCGGCTGGCCCAGATATCTATGTTTTAAAAAACAAATCCATTTCTTTTGCGCCCGTTGTACAAACACCACTGGCTTATACATATTATTGGTCACCAGCAAATTATTTAAGCAATACTTTGGTTTTAGCTCCGGTAGTTACTCCACCATCTCAACAATCTTATAATCTAAGCATAACGGATAAATTAACAAAGTGTACTGCATCAGATTCTGTAACTGTTTTTATTATCACAGAAGTGGAAGTGCCTAATGCATTTAGTCCAAATGGAGATGGTGTGCATGATGTTTGGCAAATAGGTGGCCTAGCTGGTTATGTGAATGCAAGTTTGGAGGTATATAATAGGTATGGTCAACTTGTGTTTGCATCAAAAAACGGATATACAAATCCATGGGATGGAACTTATCAAGGAAAGCCAGTTCCTTTTGGGACGTATTATTATGTATTGGATTTAAAAAATGGGAAACCTATTTTAACAGGTTCTGTTACCATTATAAAATAAAAAAAGCCGCAATAAAATTGCGGCTTTTTAATTTGGTTGCCCGACCTGGATTCGAACCAAGACAAACTGCACCAAAAACAGTCGTACTACCATTATACTATCAGGCAATCCGGCCATTCATTTCTGAATGGGCTGCAAAAATAGGGTGCAACTTAAAATTTTCCAAATATTTTAGACTCGTTTTTAGCTAAAACACTCAAAATCAGACTATAATTTAGCGTTGGGCTCTTAAAAGGCACTCACTTTGTTCAAATGTTTTATATTTAAAGGACAAAATATTAAACCCATGCAAAAATTACTCTTATTGTCTGTTTTTATAGGTTGCTTGTTTTTACTCTCTTTTAGACAAGACAAAAAGAAAAAGATTGTTTTTTTTGGTGATTCTATCACCGAGCAAGGCGCAAAGCCTGGTGGTTATATAAGAGTGATGGAGCAGATGCTTGCAAATGCAGGTAAGGATCAAAAATATGAGTTAGTGGGCGCTGGGATTGGTGGCAATAAAGTATATGATTTATACCTCCGTATGGAAAATGATGTACTTGCAAAAAATCCGGATATCGTTGTAATTTATATTGGCGTAAATGATGTGTGGCATAAAGCGTCTTCAGGTACAGGCACCGATTATTGGAAGTTTGGACCTTTTTATGAGGCTATTGTAAAAAAAATTCAAGCGACAGGTGCTAAAGTAGTGGTATGTACGCCAGGTGTTATTGGTGAAAGAACGGACAATAGCAATCAACTAGATGGCGATTTAAATTTATATAGTAAATGGATTCGCGATTTTAGTGCAAAAAATAATTTGCCGCTTGTAGACGTCCGCAAAACTTTTATGGATTACAATCTTGCAAATAATGCTAAGAATCAGGAGTCTAAAATTTTAACCACCGACCGTGTGCATTTAAATGAAAAAGGTAATGCGGTGTTAGCAGAAGCTATGTGGAAAGTTCTTGGTGCTTTATAATTGATTAAAGCAAGACACGAACTATTCGGCAATCACCAAGTAATAGTTTTTCTTACCTTTTTGAAGCAATAAATACTTGCTTTGTAAAAGGTCATGTGCATCAATACTTGTTTTATCGTTTGCTATTTTGCTTTTATTAAGTCCAATACCACCCGCTTGCCACATTTTTTTAGCTTCTCCTTTGCTAGGAAAAATGCTTGTTTCAACGAGTAAGTCAATAAGGTCGAAACCATTGGCTAGTGCAGCTTTGCTAATTTTAGCAGTAGGTACACCTTCCATTACTTGTAAAAGTTCTGCTTCATTTAAACTTTGCAATACTTCGGTGGTGGCGTTACCAAATAATATTTCTGATGCTTTAACTGCAAATTCATAATCGGCACTACTGTGCACCCAAGTAGTTAAACACTCGGCTAATTTCTTTTGTAATAATCGTAAGTGTGGTGCAGCTTCATGCTCCGTTAATAAAGCTTCAATTTGTGCAACTGGTAAAAGCGTAAATATTTTGATCCAACCTTTTGCATCATCGTCAGAAGCATTTAACCAAAACTGATAAAACTGATAAGGGCTTGTTTTTTTAGGATCTAACCATATGTTTCCTTTTTCGGTTTTACCAAACTTTCCGCCGTCTGCTTTTTTGATAAGTGGACAGGTAAATGCAAAAGCTTCACCGCCTGTTTTACGTCTAATAAGTTCTGTACCTGTGGTGATATTGCCCCACTGATCACTACCACCCATTTGAAGTTTACAATTTTTGTTTTGATACAACCAGTAAAAATCGTATCCCTGAATAAGTTGGTAGGTGAATTCTGTAAAACTCATACCTGTATCGCCTTCTAATCTCTTTTTAACACTGTCTTTGGCCATCATGTAATTAACCGTGATGTGTTTGCCTGCGTCTCTTATAAAAGAAAGGAAATTAATTTCTTTAAACCAGTCATAGTTATTTACCATAACAGCTGCATTTTTTTTAGCAGCATCAAAGTCTAAAAATTTTTCTAATTGTTTACGAACACCTTCTTGGTTATGGAGTAAAATATCTTCTGATAATAAATTACGCTCTTCACTTTTACCAGAAGGATCACCCACCATACCGGTAGCGCCACCAACAAGTGCATAGGGCTTATGTCCTGCATTTTGTAAATGCACAAGTAATAAAATAGGCACGAGGCTCCCAATATGTAAACTATCTGAAGTAGGGTCAAATCCAATATATCCAGACACCATTTCTTTGGCCAATAATTCTTCTGTTCCTGGCATCATGTCCTGAATCATGCCTCTCCAACGTAGTTCTTCTATCAAAGTCATAGGGGTGTGCTTATTTGTTGCAAAAGTAAGGAATAGTTAGTAGGCGTATTACGGGTTCAAGCCGTTATTTTTGCAGTATGAAAAAAGTAGGAGACGGCACCCGCGTATTAAACTTTTTAGTGGATACGCTTTTGTATTGGATACTTGCAATACTACTGTATAAGTGGTGGAACTTTCATGTTTTGTACTGGGGCTATATGCACTTAAATTTTGGTTGGTTTTTCTTTGGATCTCTCTTTATCTACTATTTTATTTTTGAATCGTTATTTGCCAAAACACCTGCCAAATGGCTAACGGGCTGCCGGGTAGTTTCAAACAAAAGCACCCTCGATAACAAGATAAAATCTAGCGTCGGGCAAATATTGGTTAGATCATTTGCTAGGCTTATACTCATAGATCCATTTTTTATTCCGTTTTTAGGAACCACGTTGCACGATTATTTGAGTGGAACTATGGTGGTAGAGTCGTAATTTTGCTGCCTACTTATGGCAAAGATTGGCATTAATATCGCAACAGGTAGCCTTCAAAAGGCTGAAATGATTGTAGGAATAGATTTGGGTACCACCAATAGTTTGGTGGCCATCATACATCCTGAAACAAAGCAACCCGTTGCTTTAAAAGAGCATGATAGCTCTAGTTTAGTGCCTAGCGTGGTGCACTTTGACGTTTTCGGTAATCCAGAAGTAGGACAGGGTGCTAAACGTTTTTTAGAAACAGACCCAGCCAATACCATATTTAGTGCTAAGCGCTTGATGGGTAAAAGCTATAAGGATGTAAGCCAGAGTGCGGGTTATTTCACCTATAAAGTAATAGATGACAATACCGATGCACTCGTTAAAGTACAGGTAGGTTCCAGTTTTTATTCACCCACCGATTTATCCTCTTTTATACTGGCCGAACTTAAAAAGCGTGCCGAACATATTTTAAAAACACCTGTAACTAAGGCCGTTATTACGGTGCCTGCTTATTTTAATGACGCACAGCGTCAGGCTACTCGCGATGCTGGTAAATTGGCCGGACTGGACGTACTCCGTATTGTAAATGAGCCAACCGCCGCAAGTTTAGCCTATGGCCTAGGTCTTGAAAAAGAAGGGGAGACAACCATTGCGGTATACGATTTAGGGGGAGGAACTTTTGATATATCTATCCTTAAAATAACCGACGGTGTGTTTGATGTACTATCTACCAATGGAGATACTTACTTAGGGGGAGATGATATTGACAGGGCTATTATTGATTATTGGCTAGCACAAAAATCAATTGATATTAAAGTTTTACAAACTAATCCTAACTTATTACAAACCATACGTTTAAGTGCAGAAGAAGCTAAAAAAGTTTTAAGCAGTACTGATCAGTTTGAAACAACCATTGAAGGCGAAGTCTATCAAATAACAAAGTCCGTTTTTGAAGGATTGATTGCCTCCATCATTGGCAAGACCATTGATTGTTGTCAAAATGCGCTATCTGATGCCAAGCTTAATACTTCTCAAATAGATGCCATTGTAATGGTTGGAGGTAGTACTCGAATCCCAGCAGTTAAAGATGCAGTAGCTGCCTTTTTTGGAAAACCTGTCAATGACAGTATCAATCCGGATGAGGTGGTAGCCCTAGGCGCAGCAGTCCAAGCAGATATACTAGCTGGCAATAACAAAGACTTTTTACTACTTGATATAACGCCTTTAAGCCTGGGTATAGAAACCATGGGCGGTCTCATGGAAGTGCTCGTTCCACGTAACTCAAAAGTGCCTACGCAGGTAGGAAGACAATATACCACCCACGTAGATGGGCAGTCGAGTATGCGTATTTCTGTGTATCAAGGAGAGCGTGATTTGGTTAAAGACAACCGCAAACTAGCCGAGTTTAACCTAACGGGTATACCTGGTATGCCTGCCGGACTCCCTAAAGTGGACATCCAATTTTTATTGAATGCAGATGGTATATTAGTAGTGAAAGCTAAGGAGTTACGAAGTGGTGTTGAACAAATTATTGAAGTTAAACCTGCTTTAGATTTGACAGATGATCAGGTAGAAAAGATGCTTCAGGATAGTATTGAAAATGCTGCTGCCGACATGGTGCTTAGGGCCCTGGTAGAAGCAAGAACCGAGGGGGAACAGCTCCTTGCCGTTACCGAAAAGTTTATGGTAAAGCACCAGTCTTTATTAACCCCCGAAGAAGTTACCCAAACCGCGCTTGCGTTGCAAGCGCTACAATTGGCTATAACCATGGAGGATAAGAACATCATTCAAGCCAAAATAGAAGCACTCAACGAAACCACCAGACCTTTTGCTGAGCGTGCCATGGACGAAGCCGTAAAGGGAGCCTTAAAAGGGAAATCGATCTAAGCATATAATTTTAAATTATTTTTTGGAACCGTTTGTTAATTAATAATCATCCCTTATCTTTGCAGTCCTAAAAATCACCTAAGGAGGTATCATAGTATGTTAATTATCGACTCAAAAGATTGCGAAAACATCGACAAAGCGCTTAAGAAGTACAAAAAGAAGTTTGAAAAAAGCAAAACGCTTTTACAATTA
>JACCDN010905807.1_pt1 | contig 25916 bp, 20 predicted proteins | sample 7441691 | NCBI WGS metagenome assembly JACCDN01 (sample SAMN15323439, study PRJNA562643) | freshwater metagenome | isolation source: river surface water | place: USA:Blue River Watershed | collected 2017-08-16 | reverse complement strand
ACTTTGTCTCCGGTTTTACCTTGCAGGTGAGGTACGTACAAGCTCTGTCCTGCTTGCACTTTAAATTGTTGACCTGCGATTTTTACAACTGCTAACATAGCTATCCAAAATTAGGACGGCAAAGGTAGGGTTTTGAAGCGAAAATCATATAAAATTCTGCTTCTTCTTGTGAAAAAATGCTAAATCATTGATTTTCAATGTATTAATATCTTAACAATTACAAATAAATCTGAAGCACACAATTCTCTATTTTTGCCAGGTCTAATACCTATCGGTCAATCAATGAATCTAAAATCATTACTTGCAAAGCCCTTTGCTCATTATATAGCCAATAAGGTTAAAAAAGAGGCACAACAGGCTGTACAAGACCAAAGCGCTTTATTTAAAGCATTATTAAAGGGTGTTAAAAACACTCAGTTTGGAAAAGACCATGGTTTAGAAACAGTGCAAGGCTATGAAGGCTTTAAAAAAGCAGTTCCCATAAGAGATTACGAGCAGTTTGTACCTTATATAAATATGGTCAAAGAAGGCAAGCATAATATATTATGGAAAGGCCTTCCTATATATTTTGCTAAAACAAGTGGTACCACTAGCGGCGTAAAATATATACCTATCACCAAAGACTCTATAGACAACCATATCAATACCGCCCGTAACGCGCTACTTTGTTATATGGCCGAAACGGGCAACACGGGTTTTGCTTCTGGTAAGCTTATTTTTTTAAGCGGCTCACCAGTATTAGAAAGAGTTGGTGGTATTGCAACAGGAAGGTTAAGTGGTATTGTAAACCATCACGTGCCGGCATATTTGAGGTCCAATCAACTGCCTAGTTACGAAACCAATTGTATCGAAGATTGGGAGCAAAAATTAGACGCTATTGTTGCAGAAACCGTGGATCAGGATATGACACTTATTAGTGGCATACCACCATGGATGCAAATGTATTTTGACAGATTGGAGGCAACCACCGGAAAAAAAATTGGCGAGCTGTTCCCTAATTTTAATGTGATGGTACAAGGCGGCGTAAATTTTGAACCCTACAAAGCCAAATTATTTGAAAGCATTGGTCGAAAAATTGACACGGTAGAACTCTTTCCTGCAAGTGAAGGTTTTTTTGCTTTTCAAAATACGCAAACAGAACCTGGACTATTATTAAACACCAATAGCGGTATCTTTTTTGAATTTATTCCGGCCGAAGAAATTTTTGCTGAAAACCCTACAAGGCTTTGTTTGGGAGAGGTTGAGCTGGGTAAAAATTATGCGCTCATTATCAATAGCAATGCTGGACTTTGGGGCTATAATATTGGCGATACCGTAAAATTTGTAAGCCTTGACCCATACAAAATTGTAGTTACAGGCCGTATTAAACATTTTATTTCTGCCTTTGGCGAACACGTGATTGGCGAAGAAGTAGAATCAGCACTATTAGATGTAACAGCTAAAACAAATACGAGTGTTACCGAGTTTACAGTGGCACCGTTTGTGGCTGGGGTAGATGCTGCCGGAAAAAGTTACCACGAATGGTTTATTGCATTTGAAAAAGAGCCTTCTAATATGTCAGATTTTGCTGCTCAGCTAGACAATGCTATGCGCCAACAAAATGTATATTATGACGACCTTATAAAAGGTGCGATTTTAGAACCTTTAAAAATTAGACCCCTTCAAAAAGATGCTTTTGTGCAGTACATGCGCTCTATTGGCAAACTCGGGGGGCAAAATAAAGTGCCAAGGCTCAGTAATGACCGGGTCCTGGCAGATGCGCTTTCAAACTACCTAGCCCCCGTATTGTAGTTTAATTTTATCTTATCTTGTGGCAGTAAAAAAATAGGGTTGGAAATACCCATATAAAAAATGAGTAGTCAAAAAAGGATCGCCATATTCGGCTCTACAGGTTCAATAGGAACGCAGGCACTTGAGGTGATTGCAGCCAACCCAACATTATTTAGTGCCGAGGTATTAACTGCTCAAAATAATGACACCCTATTAATTGAACAGGCATTAGCATTTAACCCTAATGTAGTTGTGATTGGGGATGAAAAAAAATACTTGACCGTAAAAGAAGCGCTCGCAAAAACAGACATTAAAGTTTTTGCAGGAGAGCAAGCCCTGGTAGAAGTTGCAGCACTCGATTGTTACGATATGATGCTTGCGGCCATTGTTGGTTATGCGGGATTAAAACCTACTTTAAAAGCAATTTCTTGCGGCAAACCAATTGCACTAGCCAATAAAGAAACCCTTGTGGTTGCTGGTGATATTGTGATGCAAATGGCGATGGAAAAAAGAGTGCCCATAATTCCAGTAGACTCTGAGCACTCTGCTATATTTCAATGTTTAGTAGGTGAAGGACGTAATAAAATAGAACGCATCATTTTAACGGCTAGCGGTGGTCCATTTTTAGGTAAAAAACCTAACTTTTTGGTGAACGTAAAACGTGATCATGCATTACAACATCCAAACTGGAGCATGGGTGCAAAAATCAGCGTAGACTCGGCAACCCTTATGAATAAAGGGCTTGAAATGATTGAAGCCAAATGGTTGTTTAATTTGCAGCCTTCACAAATTGAAGTGGTGATTCATCCGCAAAGTATTATTCATAGTATGGTGCAGTTTGATGACGGAAGTATCAAAGCGCAAATGGGACTTCCTGATATGAAGCTTCCTATTCAGTATGCACTTGGTTTTCCGCAGCGTCTTGCCAATAATTTTCCACGCTACGATTTTAAAAAACCAAACACTTTAACTTTTGACGAGCCGGATACTAAAACCTTTAGAAATTTAGCGCTTGCTATAGAGGCCTTACACAAAGGGGGTAATCTGCCTTGTATTTTAAATGCGGCCAATGAAATTGCTGTGTATGCATTTTTAAGAAACCGAATTGGATTTTTAGATATGACAGAAGTGGTGGAACAAACCATGCAAAAAATGCCATTCATTCAAAATCCAACCCTCGAAGAATATTTTGAAAGCGACGGAGAAGCAAGAAGTTTTGCAGCGTCACTCATCCATTTATAAAAAGTAGTTCAATATATATTTATGACATTATTAGCGATCGATTGGTTAAGTGTTGGCGTAAAAGCTGGACAGTTTATTTTATCTTTTTCCATTTTGGTTACCCTGCATGAGCTTGGGCATTTTATTCCTGCTAAATTATTTAACTGTAGGGTAGATAAATTTTATTTATTCTTTGATCCTTGGTTTAGTATTTGGAAAAAGAAAAAAGGCGAAACAGAATATGGTATTGGCTGGGTGCCATTTGGCGGTTATGTAAAAATTGCCGGCATGATTGATGAGAGTATGGATAAAGAGCAGTTGAGTAAGCCCGCAGAGCCACACGAGTTTAGATCTAAACCAGCTTGGCAGCGATTAATCATTATGATTGGTGGGGTACTAGTAAATATTATTCTTGCTATTGTAATTTTTATTGGTATCACGTGGGTATGGGGTGAAGAATATTTACCTGTTAAAAATATTAAGCAAGGTGTTGTTGCCGATTCTTTGGCAAAAACAATTGGCATTCAAGATGGTGATAATGTGGTTGGTATTGATGGTAAACCACTAGAAGCTTTTGGTACACTAGAAGCAGAAATGGTTTTAAACGATGCCAAAGTTTTACAGGTTACTAGAAATGATTCGGCATTTGATTTGCAAGTGCCTGCAGGGTTTATTGCAAAACTTGCTAAAGTAGCCAATGAAACTTCACTTGTGATGCCGCGTTATCCAGCTATTGTAGATTCTGTTGCAACTACTGCTGTGTTTACAAAAGACGCACTCATAAAAAATGACCAGCTCATTGCCATCAATAATAAACCGTTCTTATTTTATCACGAGTTTGATCAATTAAAAAAAGGATACGAAGATTCGATTGTGAGTTTAACAGTGCTTCGTGGAATGGATACAGTAGACGTTCGTGTTAAAATAAATGAAAAAGGCAAGCTTGGATTTTTTGGCAGAAGCCCTTTAAAAATATTTGGCACTAAAACCCAAACCTATAGTTTTATGGAATCTATTCCGGTAGGTTTTACAAAAACATGGGAAACACTTGACCGTTATGTAACGGGTATCAAACAAATTTTTACGGGTAAAGTAGCAGCGAGTGATTCGTTAGGTAGTGTTATTAGTATTGGTAATACATTTCCGGGTAGTTGGGATTGGGAGCGCTTTTGGACTTTAACAGGTATATTTTCTATCATACTAGCTTTTATGAATATTTTACCTATCCCTGCACTTGATGGGGGGCATGCACTCTTTACGCTGTATGAAATGATCACCAAGCGTAAACCTTCCGATAAGTTCATGGAATACGCACAAATGGTGGGTATGGTGCTATTATTAAGTTTAATGGTGTACGCTTTAGGCCTCGACTTTTGGAGATTATTTAAATAAGTGTTTAAATAGTGTTACCTTTGCAATTGGCTTTTTGCTAACCGCAGGCTATGGGGTCGTACTGGTTTTGACAGCATAGGTTATTGTTGGTGTAAGCATGCAGTGCGTTGTGTAATTAGCACTTCAATCTGAATACTCAAACTTCAAATGGCAATACACAGTATGCCATGGCTGCTTAATCAGTGATTAAGTAACCATTTGGGCCGCCGCACAGGTTCGCTTATTTCCATGTGCCGCCGCCGACTCAAAACAAAATAAGATGCTGCAACAGAAGGCTGTGACTGTTGCTTAAGATTATCCAGCTAAGCGATAGGTTGGTTTGTTCGTTCCCGGCCTTTCGTCTACAATGAATATCGAAATAAGCATGTAGAAAGCTAATGGTCACGATGTTTGGACAGGGGTTCGACTCCCCTCGACTCCACATAAAAAAGCCACCTTATTAAAGGGTGGCTTTTTTTATTTTGAAAGTTAGTATCTATTTTACTACAACAACTTCTTCGTAAGGCACTCTAAACCTTGGTCCCCAAATACCTGGTTCTGTTCCTTTACCCACAGCAATGATCATATTAATTTCTGCGCCGGCAGGTAATTGTAAAGCTTTTTTTACGCGAACCGAATCAAAGCCTTCCATAGGGCAAGATTCAAAACCTTCTGCGGCAATGGATAACATAAATGTTTGTGCAGCAAGAGCGCAAGATTTATGTACGGTAACGCGCTGGTCTGCGTTGCCACCAAAACGCATAAATGGTTTACGTAAACCCATAAAAAAGCAGAGTAGTCTTCTAATTAAAGTAAAAATTCCAAATATATCGGAACGGTAGGCTAGTGGCATTAATTTGCCATAGTAATCTAGGCCTCTTTTTTGTGCGGTATTGGGTTCGCCAGAAATGCCTTCTTTAATTTTATTGTAATTCCAAGCAGCTCTTTGTTTCCATAAATCTTTTCTGGTTACAAACACCACCAATTGTTTGGCTGTTCGGGCTGCATTTTGATCAAGGCAAAGGGCAGTAAATTTTTCTTTTAAAACAGGTTCTTTGATCCATTGAAATTCCCAAAGTTGCATATTGCTACTGTTTGGAGATAATATGCTACGCTCTAGACTGCGTTTGATGACATCGTCTGGCACTTCTATATTTTCGTCAAATTTTCGGTTAGAACGTCTACGTTGTATGATTTCTTCAAAACTGCTGCTTAATGACATAGGTTTGTATACTTTATAATGAAGTAGTAAATATCGTAACTATTTACCGATTAAAGATATATTTGTGCTCGTAAACAATTCAAACACGAATGGTTCAACTTCCCCCACGTCCGGCCAATAACTTTGATGTATTGCGTATTTTGTTTGCTTGGTTTGTGATTATTTCCCATTCTTATGTATTAAATGGGCTAGGGGCCACCGATCCACTTTTTGAGGCTACCAACCAAACTTTTTTATTTTCTTTTATTGGGGTGAAAGGTTTTTTTATCATCAGTGGTTATTTGATTTTTAAAAGTATGGTGGTGAGTAAGTCTATTCCCGAGTATTTAATCAAAAGAATCCTTCGAATATTTCCTGCATTGGCTGTAGTCTTGCTAGTAACCTTGGTGGCTGTATTTTTTATTTATCCTGCAGGGATAACGCCATTTTTTTATAACAAAGAAGTGTACGCTTATTTTATCGGGAATCTTATTTTATTTAAGCCTCACTTTTTTATAACCGGTGTTTTTTCAAATTTAATTTCGCCTGCTATCAATGGCTCCTTATGGACCATAGAATATGAGTTTTTCTTTTATGTGCTCATATTGGTATTCTTTTTTGTGCGTGCAAATAAAAATATACTTAAAATTTTGTTGGGACTAACGATCGCTGCCTTTTTGGTTGTAAGACTCTTTTTTTATAACTGGACGGTGCAAACACATTTTTTTATTCCTCTAGAATCACTTTTTGATTTGGGTCCTTATTTTTTAACGGGATCGTTGTTAAGTTGCTTTGATCTAGAAAAGTTGCCTGCAAAAAATACGGTAGCTTTATTTTTATTAATGGCATTAATAGTAGCCACCTATATGCATGTAGGGCATACGGTGGTTTATTTTACACTTCCTTATTTAGTGATTTATTTGGGCAAAAAAACGTCAAGTATAGCAGCATGGGTGCATCAAAAACTGGGCGATCCTTCTTATGGAATTTACCTCTATGCATTTCCACTACAGCAGTTTATTATTTATTTCTATAAACCCTCTACACTAACTCTTTTTTTGGTTAGTACAATAGGCGCTTTTGTTTTTGGCTATTTGTCTTGGATATTGATTGAGAAAAAGGCATTGGCGCTTAAGGCTTATTTTAAATAAGCTTTATTACCAAGTAGCAAACAATGCATAAAAGTAATATTATGGCAACGGCTGCTATGGTCCAAGGTTCGGTGTCTAATAACTTGCGTTTCTTTTTTTGTTTATTTTTTTGTGCAAGTTCATGTACCGTTTTTTTGAGCATTTGGTTATAAGCGGCAAGCTGATCTTTATTTTTAAAAGCAGTTAGCCCTTCTACAGCTGCTTCAAAATATTGAGATTGAAGCATCATCTTTTCAATTTCATGTTGCTCACTGGGTGTGGCGGTACCGGCAACATATTTTTCCAATACCTGCTCATTTACCAAAACGTCCTGGTCTAATATGTCAAGAATATCATTCATGATCTAGATGCTTTTCTATTAATAGTTTCAAATTTCTTTTTCCGTTTTGAATATGGCTTTTTACTTCTAATAGCGAAAGGCCAGTTATGGATGCAACATTTTGGTAGCTGTTTTTTTGGAGGTAAAATAAAGTGATGCATTTTTTTTGTGCATCATTTAATTGTGGTAGCATTTGCTCTAATAAAGACGCTAATTGCTCTTTTTGTAAAGCTTCTGTTTTGTCTGATTCATGGTCTGCTAATTGTTCTAAGCTGCTAGCATCCACTGTTTTATTTTGTTGTCTTAAAAGTACCAAGCAATGATTTTTACAAATCATATACAGCCAACTTTTTAAATAAGTGACTTTGTATTTTTCCAATTCCAGAATAGCTTTTAAAAATACTTGTTGTACGGCGTCTTTGGCTGCTTCTTCATCTTTTAAATATTTCATGCAAAGCCCTAGTAGTAAATAGGTATGTCTTTCGAGTGCAAGTCCAATCCAATGGGGATCCCTGCTTTCGTAGTAGCGCTCTAGCAGGGCTTCTGTGGTTATATGATCGTATTTGGAATGTTGCACTTATTAAAAATACTTCTTTTAAAACAGATTCTAAACTCTATAAATTCCATAACTTACCTCAAATTTTATAGCATGGCTCAAGTGATTTGTGTGGTTCCTGTTGCACCTGTAAGAGCAGAAGGGTCACATCGTGGTGAAATGGTTTCTCAAATTTTATTTGGAGAAACAGCACTGGTGCTTGGTGAAACCAAAGATTTTTATCAAATTCAAATGCACCAAGATGGGTATGAAGGATGGTGTCAAAAATTGCAACTGCAATTGGTAGCAGAAGGGGCAACTATTTCAATTAAAGGATACACCGCCAATTGGATAAATCATGCGGTACTTAATGGACATCCTATTCAGCTTCCGCTTGGCACACCTATTGTTTCATATAAACATTCCGATTTTGACTTTTCATACACCGGCGAAATCTTAGTTGCTGCAAGCAATGCATACACACCGGATGCACTTGAAAATCTTGCCAAACAATTTTTAGGCAGTTCTTATTTATGGGGAGGAAGGTCTGTGTTTGGAATTGATTGCAGTGGGTTTGTGCAAATGGTTTTTAAATTGTTTAATTGCATGTTGCCTCGCGATGCTTATCAGCAGGCGGAAATGGGAGAAGCGATTGGTTTTTTAGCCGAAGCCAAGCCAGGCGATTTAGCTTTTTTTGATAACGAGCAAGGTAAAATTACCCATGTTGGAATTTTATTGGCCCCTGATTTAATTATTCATGCTTCTGCAATTGTGCGAATTGATCCAATCGATCAAGCTGGAATTGTTAGCAGTAGTACAGGCCTTCGTACGCATCAGCTACGCACTATACGACGTATTGCACTGTAATTTAAAATTGAAGGCATAAAAAAAGCAGCACATGTGCTGCTTTTTCCTATAAAAAGATTTCAATTACATTAAGTCCATTGCTTTTGCAAAATAGGTAACGGTACCAGGTAACGCTAACCAAAAGAATTCACGATATACAACAAGTAAAGTGATCATTACAGCTAACCAGAAAAAACAGATAGCCCAATATTTTGCAGTTGATTTATTTGCTTCCATGTAAATAATTTTTGCAAAGATAAGGCTCGTAAATCATTTAGCCAACAAATATCCAATAGCCGTTGCGATTATTCCGAGTACTAAAGTACCGGCCGTATACACCAAAAAACTACCATAGCGCTGTTGTTGCAATAGTTCTAGGTTTTCCCAGGCAAATGCAGAAAATGTAGTAAAACCGCCACAAATACCGGTGGCTAAAAATAGGCGAAGGGATGGGCTTATTTGGCCTTTAAAGGCGAGCCCCATTACAGCACCCATTATTAAAGCGCCCAATATATTAACAAGGGCAGTGGCAAATGGGAAGGTTACGGATTTGATCGCAATTCCAAACAAATACCTTGCCACGGCGCCCAACATGCCACCAATGCCTACCCAAATCAAATTTTTTAGTTCCATCTTATTTAATTTATGGGGTAACGGATGTTACTTTCCAATTACCCTTTACCATTTCTATGGCAATTTGGTGAGGGGTATTTTCCATTGAATTCCTATAATTGATAAGGGTATGTAAGCTGTCTTGATCGGTTACGTCTAAAATAATGATAGAAGCTTGTCTAAAGTTAGATCGACCTTCTTTGTCCAAAGTTCTATAGGTTTTTTCGGTGGATGTTGTGTAGGATTGAATTGAATCATTTGCAGCAGCATATGCCTTTGCTTTTTCAAAATCACCTTGTAAACATGCTTCGATGTAGTTGCGTCCAGCATCAATTGGAGATGTTGCGGGTGGGAAACTTTTGCTGGTATTGGTACAACCTATAAGTAGTGTCAACAGCAGTGTGGCTATGCTTTTCATGCTATAAAAGTAGTATTTATAGGCTTCATTTTAACAATCATTTTACTAATATTTGTTAGGTTTTCGCCAAAATGTGTTACCTTTGCAGCATAATTGAACAACAACCCTAATAACACTTATCTGCTCTTGTAGCACTTGATTTTTTAAGGTTTACTTTACGATTACAGCCCGCCAGGCAACCATTTGAATTTACTTGTTCAATTTTAACGTCGCAAATTTTAAATATATATACAATGAACAGTAATGCTATGCCTGCTATCGTACAAATCGATACAGACAACTTAAAGAAGTTGACAACAGAGGTAAAAGAAACAGTGGCAGACGCCGTAATTGGTGTAAACAATGCACAAACACGTAAGTCTTTTGGAATTACAGATTTGTGGGCCATTAGAAAAAATGTAAAGCCTACAAGGGCTGGATCAAATAGAAACTTCTAAAAAATAAAAAGGCCTCATGAAAATGAGGCCTTTTTTATAAGATGACTGGATCGAATGATTTTATTTGATAATAACGGTGCCAATTTTTTTGGTAATCTCTCTTTCAATTTCTTTGAGGTCTTTATGTAGTTCAATAAGCCTCATTTGTTCTTCAAAACCTGCATTTTCCATGTCTTGTTGGTTTTGGTCAAACATCTTTTTAATTTTCCGCAGTTTAAAATAGTTGACACTCATGGTAACGTCTTCCATAGAAGTGTCTCTATTTACAATATTCATACCTTCTAAAATGGTATCCCATTTTAAACTGAGCTCGTGTGGCGATACCGTTAAATTTACCACAAGGGTTCTAATATTTTCATCATCGTGGTAGAGTAGGGATTTAGAAGTGGGCTCTAATCCTTTGTCATACCAGCTTTTGTATACTTGATAGAGCTCAACATACTGCTGATTGTCAAAATCATATTGCTCCAATTCTTCAAAAATATAGTCGGCCATTGTTTTATGGTCGTCAAATTTTAATAGGCCATAATCAAGTAATACGCGAATCACATTTTTTTCATAAATATCATCCTGATTAACGAGTGCTGCACCTTCGTCAAATTCGGTTGTTTGACTACCTTCTAAAATTTGTTGCGCTTCTTCAAACGGCATCTTTTTTTCTTGCTTAACAAGAATGTCGCGTTTAAATTTATTGACAAGGTTTGTTAAACCTGTTTCGTCGATGCGTAAAAGACTTGCACACTTTCTAATATAATCTTGTTGCTTTGTAAAATCTTCGGCCTTATTTATTTTACTCAGCGTTTCTGCAACTTGATTGACAACCGCACTTTTTTTGCTTACATCTGCGCCAGCTTCTTGAAGCATGACTTCAAGCTGGAAAATGATAAAATCTTTTTTAGCCGTGGCTACAAATTCATTGAAAGCAGTAGTGCCTACTTTATTGACATAGCTATCCGGGTCCTCGTTGTCCGGGATAAGCACAAGTCTAACATTGAGCCCTTCTTCGAGCGCCATATCCAGCCCTCGGAGTGCCGCTTTTACACCAGCACTGTCACCATCATAAATAATGGTTAGGTTTTGGGTGTATTTTTTTATGAGCCTAAGTTGCTCGGTGGTTAATGAAGTACCACCACTCGCTACTACGTTTTCGATGCCAGCTTGGTGTAGGCTCACAACGTCGGTATAGCCCTCAACTAGTAAACACTCATCGGCTTTATCAATGGCCATTCTTGCAAAGTAAGAGCCGTATAAAATTTTACTCTTACTGTATACTTCGTTTTCGGGGGTATTGATGTATTTAGGGCCTCTATCTGATTTGCCAATAACACGCGCGCCAAAACCAATTACTTTGCCGGTATTACCATGAATGGGAAAAATAATTCTTCCTCTATAATTGTCTACGAGTTCGTCACCATTTCTGTTGGCTACAAGCCCGGTTTTTGGAAGTAGGGAAGGATTAAACTGATGAGCTAGTAGAGCATCGGTTAATGCAGTTCTATGATCTGGATTGTATCCAATCTGAAATTTTTCGATGATCTCTTTTCTAAATCCTCTTTCTTGCAAATAGGAGAGTGCAATGTTTTTTCCTTCCTCGCTATCTAGTAATTGTGTGCTAAAAAACTTTTGCGCAAAATGATTGATCGCATATAAGCTATCTGATGTTTGAACTAATATTTTTTGCTCGGGTGATGTTTCTGTTTCTTCAATTTCAATATTGTATCTAGCAGCAAGCCATCTTAACGCTTCTACATAACTATATTTTTCATGCTCCATTAAAAACGTAATGGAGTTTCCGCTTTTACCACAACCAAAACATTTATAAATTTCCTTTACAGGAGACACCGTAAAAGATGGAGACTTTTCATTGTGAAAAGGACAGTTGCCTAAATAATTGGTACCTCTTTTTTTAAGTTTAACAAACTCACCTACAATATCAATGATATCGATGCGACTGGTGATTTGTTGTATGGTATTTGGCGAAATCATTAAGAAAGCGAAGTTAATTGAAACGAATAAAATCCGGTTAAATAAGAGTTGTATAAAAAATAAATATTATATGTTAAATAGTAATTGTGGAACAAAAACGGCTATTTACCGAATAATATCTCAAAATGACACTATTTTATCCCGATATGGTGTGCATAAGTGGCTTTTTCATCTAAATAGTTCTTGAAATGTGCCTAAGAAATTTTAACATTGTGTTGATTATTACGGCCTTTACGTATGAAAGTACTGGCCAATTACGATCATTCATTGTTCATAGAAACCAAAAAAGTATGAGAAAAATTGCTTCTTTGATGAAAGTAGTTACGTTACTACTTCTCATTTTCTCGTTACCATCTATGGCTCAAAGCCAGAATGTTTCTGGTAAAGTCATTGATGCCGACAAAAAAACACCACTACAAGGTGTTACAGTAAAAGTGTTAGGTACCACATCTGCCGCACAATCAAATGAAAAAGGTGAGTTCACAATTAAAGCAAATAAGGGTCAAACCTTATTGGTAAGTTACATTGGTTATGATGGCCAACGTGTAACTGTTAATGGTGCAACTGCAACTATTTCATTGCGCGCCTCTGTAGCAGAACTTGAAGAAGTTACTGTTGCGATGGATATTAAAAAGAAACCAAGAGATCTTGGTTATTCTGCGCAAACTGTAAAAGGTGATGATGTTAAAGAAACACAACGTGAAAACTTTTTAAATGGTTTGCAAGGTAGAATTGCAGGTGCTACCATCACCGCAACATCAGGTGTGCCTGGTGCATCTTCAACCATTGTATTAAGAGGTTTTAACTCTATGTCATTGAACAACCAACCCTTATTTGTGGTGGATGGTATCATCATGGACAACTCAGCAATCAATGCTGCAGAAACTGTTCCAGGTGCTGCTGGTCAAAACAATACATCGAACGACTTTACAAACCGTATTGCGGATTTAAACCCTAACGATATTGAAAATGTAACCGTGTTGAAAGGACCAGAAGCAACTGTACTTTATGGTAGTTCTGCAAGTAATGGTGCGATCATCATTACTACTAAAAAAGCAAAAATTACTGCTGGTAAAAAAATCAACTTAAGTTACGATAACTCATTCCGTTTTCAAGCCCTACAAAATGTTCCTTCAGTTTACACAGGATTCCAACAAGGTTCAAATGGTATAGCAAGTGCAGGTACTTTTTCTGCATTTGGTCCTGCTATGAGACCTGACATTGCAATCTATGATAACGTAGGAAACTTTTTTAGAGAAGCTGTAGGTACGACACAAAACTTAAGTGCCGATTTTGGTACTGCTAAGTCTAGCTACCGTGCAAGTGGATCTTACTACGATCAATCAGGTGTTGTTCCAAATACAAGATTACAACGTACCAACTTTAGATTAACCAACACTACAAAAATTGGTAAATATGTAGAGATCTCTCCATCTATTGCGTACAGCAATAGCATTAACGATAAGGCAATGAAAGGAGCGGGTGGTTATTTATTAAACCTATTCTTGTGGCCAGCTACCGATAATGCAAAAAACTATTTGTTACCAAATGGTCATAAGCGTTATTTGATTGCTAATAACAATGCTGCCGATGATGCATTTTTAGGTACTACTTCAGAAACAGACAATCCGTTTTTTGCTGTAAACAGAAATGAGTCTATCGATAAAACAAATAACTATACGGCTAATATGTCTATCAACTATAACCCAACAAAATGGTTAACAGTTGCAGGACGTTTTGGTTACAACTATTATACAACTGCTGGTTTCCAATACCGTGATCCAGAATCTGCGTCTCAGTCTTCTATGGCTAACAAAGGTCAACTAGATAATTACTGGGTAAAAGCAAATAACTATAACCACACGATTACAGCAACAGCTAAAAAAACGTTTGGTAAGTTTAATACACGTGTAACAGTTGGTACACGTTGGGCCGAAAATAGATTGGAAAGATTTGGTATTTCAGGTACACAAGATAGTATCAGAAGTTTTGATAGTTCTGCAACAGGTGTTGCTACAAGATCTCGTTTAAGTAGAACTACATTATATGGTAACAATCAGTGGAATGAAGTTAAGTCTATGCAAATTGCAGGATTTACAGAAGCTACTATCAGCTATAACAACCTCATTTTCTTAACAGGTTCTATGGCTTTCGAATCTTCTTCTGTACTTCCTAAGGCAAACAGAAATTACTCTTATCCTGGTGGAAACATCAGTATTATCATGAGTGATATCTTCCCTAAATTAAAAGGTGGATTACTTAGCTACTGGAAAATCAGAAGCTCTTTAGCACAAACTGCAAGACTTCCGGATGCGTATGCGAACCAGTCAAACTTTGTACCAACAATGACAAGTGCCCTAACACCTCCAACAAGTGCTAGTGGTCTTATCAATGTGCCTTTACAATATTCTTTCTACAATGCAAATCCTTACTTACGTCCAGAGCGTCAACAAACGTATGAAGTAGGTACAGAATTTAGAATGTTCCATGATGTGTTAACGGTTGATGCGGCGTATTACAATACACTTGCACTTGATCAAATTGCACAAGGCTTTAGAGCTTCTTATGGTACAGGTTTCGTATTAAATACGGCTAACAACTCTAGCGTTCGTAACCAAGGTATTGAGTTTGCGATTGGCGTTAAAGTGTTACGTAAAAAAGACTTTGATTGGAATATCCAATTCAACGTAAACCACATGTGGAATAAAGTATTAGCAATTCCAATGCCAATTGATATTGCTGGTGCAGATTACTATGATGCGTCTACTTGGTTATATTCAAATGCAAGAGGTGGTTTAAGACCTGGTTATTCTACAGGAACCATCACTAGCTATGGTTACAGAAGACAAGATTTATCACCAACAGGTGCTAATGGCGTACCATCAAATAATGGTCAAGTGTTAATTTCTCCAACAACTGGTATTCCATTAAACGATGGTAGATTTAGTGTTAGAGGTGACCGTACCATTTGGTTAACAGTTGGTACTATTAACCGTATGCGTTACAAAAACCTAAGCTTATCTTTCTTATGGGATTTAAGAATTGGTGGAGATATCTTTAACGCAACAGGTATGTACTTAACTACACTTGGTAAGTCTGCTAAAACTGCAGACCGTTTAACGCCAAGAGTTGTTTCTGGTATTATTCAGGATGGTTTAGAAAATACTGCTACGCCAACACGTAACAATATTTTAGTAACTCCTTACTATAACAATACCTATTATAACTCAACCAACATGCCTGAAGAAGATTACATGGAGCGTGACATCAAAGCATTCCGCTTACGTGATATCTCTTTAAGTTACACAGTTCCTTCTAAAGCACTTGCTAACAATGCAGCTAAAGGAATGGATCATCCAGGCTTACTTGATTTTGTAAACTTTAAATCGTTGAGCTTCTTTTTAACTTGTAACGATTTAGTATTGTTTACCAATTATTCTGGTGCAGATCCAGCTGCTAACGGTGGTAACGCTTCATTACGTGGTGTTGGTGCAGTTGGTTTCGATTACGGAAACATTGCAGCTCCACTTAGCTTTAACGCTGGTTTAAGAGTTGGATTTTAACTTGATTAAAAAAAATGATTATGAAAAATAAAAAGCACATAAATTATTTTTTTGCAGTAGCACTTGCGATGGTGGGTTTTGCCACATTGCAGTCTTGCAATAAAAAATTAGACGATGCTTACCTAAACCCCAACAACCCAGTTGAAGGGGCGATAGAAGCAATTTTACCAAACGTTATTAACCAAATGACATCTACAGCTGCACCCCCAACAGGTGGTGGTGGTGGATCTTATGGTCCAGCAGCAGAAGCTGTAACACTTGGAAAATATATCCAGTATTGGAACTCTTATACCACAGGTGATACGTATGATCAAATGGGTGGTGTATTTGCTACTACTTCAGACGTTACTGGTATTGTTTGGGCGATGCATTACTATGGTATTGGCCCAAATGCTAAATACATTATCTCTAGAGGTATTGATCAAAAGAAATGGGACTATGTAGGTGTGGCTCATGCCATTTTTGCATGGAGCTGGTTAACCTTAACTGAAGAGCATGGCGAAGTGATTTTGCGTCAAGCATTTGATACTGAGCGTCAGCAGTTTGATTATGATTCACAAGCTGATGTATATGACACAGTAAGAGTTATTTGTGATCAAGCTATTGCTTATTTGAACAGAACCGATGGCGCTGTAAGTGCTGCTAACCTTAAATATGGCGATGGCTATTTTTATGGTGGTGATGTAAACAAATGGAAAAAGTTTGTTTATGCAGTTAAAGCACGCACATTTGCACACTTAAGTAATAAGGCCATTTATGCGTCTAAAAACTACGCCGATTCTGTAATCAAGTATTGTGATTTATCAATCACTTCTAACGCAGATAATGCTGTTCAAAAGTGGGTTGGTGGTAACTTTAGTGGTACCAATAACTATTATGGTCCTTACCGTAATAACATTGCTACACTTCGTCAATCTGCATTTATTGCAAACTTGTTAACAGGAACCAATACCGAATCTCCTTTTACAGGTGTTGCTGATCCACGTACTCCATATTTGATCAACGAAAATACCAACGGTACGTATAAAGGTGTTGTGCCTAACCTAGGGAACTCTGGTTTAGGAACTTCTGATCAACCTAAAAACTTTTGGAGAGCTGCGTTTTCATCAACTACAGCAACTGCAGATTCTGGTCGTTATATCTTTAATAATTTAGCGCCGTTCCCATTATTAACTGCTGCAGAAGTTATGTTTACCAAAGCAGAAGCAGCATTTAGAAAAGGGAATAAAGCACTTGCTTTAGCTTCATACAAAAGAGGTATTGAACTTAATTTTGAAATGTTAACTTCAGAATATCAGTCTCGTATACCTTGGGCTAACTTAATTACGCCTGCAGCTCAAGCAGCGTATTTAGCAAATACTAAAGTGGTTCCTGCAGATGCTAATCTATTAACGCTTTCTCATATCATGCTTCAAAAATACATCGCCCTTTATGGTCATGGTTTTAATGAAACATGGACAGATATGCGTAGATATCACTATGTTGATTTAGATCCTGCAACTGGTAAGAAGGTATATGCCGGATTTACACCTCCCGCTACGCTTCACATTTACAATGCAGGTAAATTGGCCTACAGATGTCGTCCTCGTTACAACTCAGAATATTTATACAATATCCCTGCGTTGCAAAAAATTGGAGCTTTGGCATCTGATTACCATACCAAAGAACATTGGTTTTCACTACCATAATCTTTAATAGAAAAAAAGTAAGAGATGAAAAAAATGATAAAATATATTATGCCTGTTGTTGCATTGTTTGCTTTGGCTTCATGCACAAAGAATACAGGTGTTACCAATCAACCATATGACACTTATGGTACACCAGCAGATAAGGGTCAATTAAAGGTGAATCTAGCATTTGCCTATAATATTGATTATGCTAATTTGCGTATCAAATTAAATGGTGCTTATGTAAGTAGCTTATTGCAATCACGTACGCCTTTTCCTGGCGGTGGATACAATACCCGTGGTAGTAACTTTGCGTTATACATGGCTGTGCCACTTGGTTCTAATGCAGTATCTGTTGTAATGCCAAAGTTTGGTACCAATACAGATTCAGTTGTGTTGTACAATACAACAGTAACCATTCCTGACAACTCACCTTATACTTTGCATATCGCAGATACTGCGGCTAGTACAAAATCTGTACTTGTAAAAAACAATATTGCAGGTATTCCGGAAAACTTTTGCAGATTTAATTTTGTGAACTTAATTCCAAACGTAGCAGCGGTTGATTTATACCTAAATGGTGTACTCATGAAATCAAATGTTGCCTATTTGGCATCAACTGGTCCAATGGATATTCAAATTGGTGCTTCTGCTCCAGGTTTTGTATCGGGTGCTACTACCACTTGGGCTGTACGTCCTACAGGTGCTGCTTCTACAACAACGGCGCTTGCGAGTTATGCTAGCTCAAATGGCTTACAAAACATGTTAGCTTTAACAGGCTTTTGTATGGGCTATTCAGGTGCTACTGGAACAAGACTTCCTTATTTTGCTTTAACGCTGGATAAGAATCAATAGACTTACTTTTTAAGTGATCAATAGGGCGAAAAATTATATTTTTCGCCCTATTTTTTTAACAACAATTGCATCAATAGTTTTGTAAATTTGTCGTCATGAATGCAAAGTATTTGTTGATCATAGGCCTTTTATTTTTTGCGCCAATTGTTGTGCCCGCACAGGCCTTAGATTCGATGCTGGCTGTTTACAAAGACAATTTTCAACAAGAGAAAATACATATCCATTTTGATAAAGATGTGTATGCAAAAGGAGAGACGGTGTGGGGTAAAGCGTATGTTTTAGCAGGAGCGGGCTTATCAGATTATAGCAGAAATTTTTACGCAGACTTTTATGATGAAGCTGGTCAGCTTATAAAGCATACCGTGCATCCTATTTTTGAATCTTCTGCAAAACTACAATTTGAAATTCCAGCTAATTTTAAGGGCAGTCGTATTCGTGTAAAAGCATACACCAGGTGGATGCTTAATTTTGACGCCGCATTTATTTTTACCAAAGACATTCTAATTCACGGAGCAGATACTGGTGCAACATTTAAAATGTCTGATCCCATTTATAAGTTACAATTTTTTCCAGAAGGAGGTAGTTTAGTGCAAGGCTTAACCACACAAGTTGGTTTTCTAGCTGTCAATCAAAATGGAGATCCTGTTACTATTAAGGGCGCTATCTTAAATAGTGCAGGAGAGCTTGTAGATTCTATTGTTTCGGAACACGATGGCATGGGTGTTTTTAGTTTTATGCCAGAAAAATTAGAGCCCTATACCTGCAATTGGACCGATGCATTTGGAGGAAGGCATAGTACACTGCTTCCAACAGCAAAGACCAATGGGATTGTGATGCAGGCGCAGTTACAGGAAGGTAAGGCAAAGCTAGTAATACAAAGAGCTTTAGGGGCTACTCAAAACTTTCAAGCATTGCATGTAGTGGCTTCTATGAATCAGAAGTTGGTGTACACCTCCAATATTAATTTGCAAAATAAAAGGTTGGCGGCGCTGGCTTTACAAACGGATAGCTTACCAACGGGGGTTTTACAAGTTACCGTGTTTGATGCAAATTGGATTCCAGTAGCGGAGCGTGTTTTGTTTGTCAACAATAATTTACATGCTTTTTATCCTTCAGTTAAAATGTTTACGCCACGTTTAAGCAAGCGTGCCAAAAATACCATTGATATTGTTGTAGAAGACACTGTGTTAAGTAATTTATCCATTGCTGTAACGGATGCAAATATTAAGTACGATAATAGTACTTCTATTTTTTCAAATCTATTATTACAAGGTGATATAAAAGGCTATATCCCTAATGCCAATTATTATTTTTCAAGCAACGACATAGACCTTCCCTCTAAATTAGATTTAGTGATGCTTACGCATGGTTGGCGTAAATACAATTGGGAGGACATGGTAAAAGGGCTGTCGCCATCATTAAAATATCCAGTAGATAGTGATTATTTGCAAATTAAAGGATCCTTGTACAATGGATCGGTGGTAAATAATAAACTCATACCAAGTGTTACGCTGGTATTACAATCACGCGATAGTAGCAAACAATATTTTTTTACACCCATCGCACCTGATGGTAGTTTTGCGCAGCGTGGCATTATATTTTTTGATACCGTTCGCGTTTTTTATAAACTAAATGGAGATAAAAAAGTAATTCCTTCTACGGCGGCTAATTTTAGTTATAGCTTACCTAATTTATCTTATCCATCACAAATACAACTCTATCATTTTGCAAAGCCCGATACCACAGGAATGGCGTATTTGTTGTTTACAGAAGCACAAGCCAAAAAAATAAAAAAATCTTTTGATTCGGTAGTGGTGTTAAAAGAAGTGGTGGTGCAATCAAAAGCAAAATCGGCGGTGGATGTGTTAGATGAAAAATATACAACAGGATTGTTTTCGGCAAAAGACAGTTATGCATTTGATGTGTCAAATGATAGCCATGCAACCGGTGCTATCAATGTGTTTCAGTATTTGCAAAATTTAATTCCGGGTATGACCATGTCTTTACCAATACTTGGCGCTAATGGTGCCGAAGATGCCAATAGCAATAATGTGCCTGGATTGAATTGGCGTGATGGTACACCTGATATTTTCTTAAATGAAATGTTATCTGATGCGGAGCAAACAATGGGTATTCAAATGAGTGACATTGCATACATCAAAGTATTTCGTCCGCCGTTTATGGGATCGTCTGGATCTGGACCATCAGGAGCTATTGCTATATATACCAAAAAGCCATCCGATTTAAAAAATGAAAGTTTAAAAGGATTGAGTAATGCATTATTAACAGGCTATACCAACTACAAAGAATTTTATAGTCCAAGTTATGCTGGAGCAGCAATTAAAGTGCCTGATGTACGAACGACGCTTTACTGGAATCCATATGTGTTAACGGATAAGAAAACCAAACTGGTTAAACTTGATTTTTACAATAACGATATCACTACAAAATTTCGAATTGTTGTAGAAGGTGTGAATGCAGCAGGTAAAATTACAAGGATAGAAAAAATAATTCAGTAAGGAAATTTTATTCCGATTCTTTGTCAAACTCAAAGTCGTCACTGTCTAATAGTTCACGTTCAATTTCTTCCATCATTACAATGTCAGAAGCTTCGCTAAGGGTAGGTGTGAGATTGAGTACCTCTAATAATTCAAGTTCATCAAAACAGTCTTCTATTTTTTTAGAAAGACAACAAATGACAAAAGAGGCGCTTTTATCGTAAAAAGCCTGTTGTAAATCTGTTAAGGTTTGGCAAGCATCTGACTCAATATCTTTAACATTTTCAAGGTTGAGCACCATGTTTTTTAATGGCGATTCTAGACAATTATTGCATAGAGCAACAATTTCTGCTGCTATATTGGCAGTAATAATGGTTCCAGCGGGTGTTAAAAGCTGGAATTTTTCTTTGGTATCAATTTTGAGTTCCATAGGATAAGGGTAAAGTTAGCAAATGTGGATAATCCACACACAACTTCGCTCAAAAATATTCGTTATAATTGTATAAATCCAATTTTCGTTATGGATAATAATTTTTCGGCACAAGTAAAAGAGATCATTTCCTACAGTAGGGAGGAAGCTTTGCGTTTAGGGAACGACTTTATTGGAACTGAGCATTTGTTGCTTGGTCTTATAAGGGACGAGGAAAATACAGCCATTAAGGTGCTAAAGCAGCTTAATGTGGACTTGTATGAGTTGCGCAAGGAGATAGAGCTCGCTGTTAAGGATAAAACAGGCAAAAACATTGCCAATATCAATAGTTTGCCATTAACCAAGCAGGCCGAAAAAGTAATTCGTGTTACCGTTTTAGAAGCTAAAGCCCTTAAAAGCCCACTTGTAGAAACAGAGCACTTAATGCTAAGCATTTTAAAAAACAAAGAAAATATTGCCACTCAAATACTGGGTCAATTTGATATCGATTATGATTTGTTTAGAACCGAGCTAGGTATGGTGGGTAGTTCAAGCCCACAAAACGAGTTTCCAGAAGACAATGACAACGACGACGATTTTGACGAAGAAAAAAGAGGCGGTGGATTTAGCCAACCAAAACCGGCAAAATCTCCAGCTGGGGCAAAGAGCAAAACACCTGTACTTGATAATTTTGGTAGAGACATTACCAAATTAGCGGAGGCAGGTAATTTGGATCCGATTGTTGGACGTGAGGCAGAAATTGAGCGTGTGAGCCAAATCTTAAGTCGTAGAAAAAAGAATAATCCTATTTTAATTGGTGAGCCGGGTGTGGGTAAAACGGCCATTGTTGAAGGCTTAGCGCTTCGTATTGTGCAGCGCAAAGTTAGCCGTGTTTTATTTGACAAGCGTGTGATATCGTTAGACCTTGCGGCACTTGTTGCAGGTACTAAATACCGTGGTCAATTTGAAGAGCGCATGAAAGCCATCATGAATGAGCTTGAAAAAAACAGAGACGTTATTTTATTTATTGATGAAATACATACCATTGTTGGTGCTGGTGGTGCAAGTGGATCACTTGACGCTTCAAACATCGTAAAGCCTGCGCTTGCAAGAGGGGAGCTTCAATGTATTGGTGCATCAACACTTGACGAATACCGTATGCACATAGAAAAAGATGGTGCCCTCGATAGACGTTTCCAAAAAGTATTGATTGAACCACCAAGTGTAGAGGATACCATTGTTATTTTAAACAATATTAAATCTAAATACGAAGATTTCCATAATGTAACCTATGGTGATGATGCCATTGAGGCTTGTGTAAAATTAAGCGACCGTTATATGACGGACCGTCTACTTCCAGATAAAGCCATTGACGTATTAGATGAAGTAGGTGCTAGAGTGCACTTAAAAAACATCAATGTTCCAGAAGCGATTGTGGAACTTGAAAAAGAAATTGAAGCCGTTAAAAACGAAAAAAATAAAGTGGTTAAAAGTCAGCGTTTCGAAGAAGCGGCTGCACTTAGAGACACAGAAAAAAAATTAGGCGAATCTTTGGAACAAGCAAAAAATGCTTGGGAAGAAGAAAGCAAACACAAGCGCTATCCAATTTCTGAAGAAAATATTGCCGAAGTAGTGAGCATGATGACAGGTATTCCTGTTAAGCGTATGGTGCAAGCAGAAACAGACAAACTGCGCCGCATGAACGAAGAAATGAAGGGCATGGTTGTGGGTCAGGACGAAGCTATTTTAAAAGTTGTAAAAGCCATTCAGCGTAATAGAGTAGGTTTAAAAGATCCTAAAAAACCAATTGGTACGTTTATATTTTTAGGCCCTACCGGAGTTGGTAAAACTGAACTAGCGCGTGCACTTGCCCGCAATATGTTTGAGTCGGAAGATGCACTGATTCGTATTGATATGAGTGAGTACATGGAAAAATTTACCGTAAGCCGCTTAATTGGCGCGCCTCCAGGCTATGTGGGTTACGAAGAGGGAGGGCAGTTAACAGAAAAAGTTAGACGTAAACCATATTGCGTAATTCTATTAGATGAAATTGAAAAAGCACATCCAGATATTTACAATATTTTATTGCAGGTACTTGATGATGGTCAATTAACTGATGGTCTAGGTCGTAAAATTGATTTCAAAAACACACTCATTATCATGACTTCTAATATTGGCGTACGTCAATTAAAAGAGTTTGGTGATGGCGTTGGTTTTGCTACGGCAACGCGTATTCAAAATGCCGAAGAAAATAACAAAGCTGTTATTGAAAAAGCGTTAAAGCGTACGTTCTCTCCAGAATTCTTAAACCGTATCGATGATGTGGTGGTGTTTAATTCTTTAACCAAAGAAAACATCTTTAACATTATAGATATTTTAATGAAGGGTGTAGAAAAACGTTTGCAAAACCTAGGCTTTAGTTTAGAGTTAACAGAAGCTGCCAAAGATTTTATCGCAGATAAAGGATATGATGTTCAATATGGTGCTAGACCATTACACAGAGCTATTCAAAAATATTTGGAAGATCCTTTAGCGGAAGAAATCTTAAACTTTACCATTACTGCGGGTGATACCCTAATTGCAGATTTGGATAAAGAAGCGGGTAAAATTGTTTTTACTTTTCGTAAAAAAGTAACCGAAGACGAAAACGCTAAAGTAGAGTAGGCGCTATTTCGAAATAGGTAGCTTTATTCGCCCCATCTGTAACTGTCTTGTTTTAGTCCTGCTAAATCAATAACACGGTCTACTACGGTAGCAGCTGCCTGTTCTATGGTAGTGGGTCTGCTGTAAAATGAAGGTGTTGCTGGGCAAATAATGCCACCCGCTAAGGTTACCGTTTCCATATTTTTGATATGAATAAGATTGTAGGGGGTTTCGCGCACCATTAAAATGAGCTTTCTTCTTTCTTTTAAAACTACATCGGCTGCGCGGGTAATTAAATCGTCGCTAATGCCTGCGGCTATACGCCCTAAAGTGCCCATGCTGCAAGGTGCTACAATCATGGTGTTATAACCCGCCGAACCTGAGGCAAAAGGGGCACTAAAGTCAAACTTTTCGTAGTAATTAAACGGGTACTTATTAAAATCGGTGTTACCAAGTTCGGTTTCCCAAACTTCTTTGGCGTTCTTGCTCATTACAATGCCCACCTTGGCTACTTGGTTTTGTAAGCCCTGTAGTTTATCCAACAACAATTTGGCATAAATAGAGCCACTGGCTCCAGTTATAGCAATAACAATTTTGTGTTGCATGGGCATCTTTTGTAGTATAACAAAAGTAGGCCTAAAAAGTTAAACTTATTTGTACATGAGTTCGTAGTACTCCTTGGCCATACGGTTGGCATCAAACTGAACCTGTACATCACGCATACCATTTTGAATCACCTGACGCCAAGTGTCATAGTTGTCGTAATACATAGGAATAATTTGCTCCTCTAAAATTTCGTAGAGCTTGTTTAGGTCGTACTCGTCCTGTTCGTGTTGGTGCATGTTTTCATAATCTGCCTTAGGAACCACAAAACCATTATTACCATGGTTTATAAATTCTGGTATCCATCCGTCATCTGTAGAAAAGTTAACCGCACCATTCATAGCAGCTGTCATACCGCTCGTACCTGAAGCTTCGCGCGGTACGCGCGGGTTGTTAAGCCAAATATCTGAAGCTTGTTTAAGGCGTTTACTCAATCCTAATTCGTAGCCAATTAATACCGCTACATTTTTATAATTCTTGCTAATTTGAACGAGGTCGTTAAATTCTGAAATTGCAGGGTAGTCTACCGGGTAAGGTTTACCTGCCCAAATAATTTGAATAGGGTACTTGCTATTTGATAATAATTTTTCAAAACGCTCCATGTCATATGTGAGCATGCTAGCACGTTTATAACCAGCAAATCGGCGCGCCCAAACAATAGTTAATACATTGGGGTCAAACTTTTTGCCTGTTTGATCGGCAACAATTTCAAACGCTCTTTTTTTGAGATGCTTTTTGCGGTCATCAAAAATAAAATCATCATTGGCGTCCATGGCTTTATAGAGCTGCTTATCGGCCCAGTATTGCCAGTTTTGTGCATTGGTGATTGATACGATTGGACAAATACCTTCGTAGTGTTTCCACATTTCTCTACTCACATGACCATGAAGTGCAGATACACCATTTGCTTTTCTAGCAAATTTTAAAGCTGCCAAAGAGTGGTTAAATAAATCATCGGTAATGCCTGTTAATTTGCGCACTTCATCGATGGTAAGGCCACAGAAATAACTCATTTTATGACAAAGGTAAATGTCATGTTTTTCGTTACCTGCTTCTTCTGGGGTATGGGTTGTAAAAACTAATTTCTCTTTTACTTTTTCTACGCTCTTGTATTTGTTGAGTAAATAAAAGGCAGAAGAAATACCATGGGCTTCATTTAAATGATACACGTCAGGGTTGAAACCTAATTCATCAATTAATTTAGCACCACCCACGCCTAATAAAATAAACTGTGCAACTTTAGTTGCCACGTTTGCATCATAAAGGCGGTGTGTAATGGTTTGAGAGATATAATCGTTTTCCGGTAAATCGGTACTTAATAAAAATAGGGGTGCACTTTTAAACGTTTCAGGATTTAGGTAATATGCTTTTACCCAAACTGGATGCTCATGAATGAGTATTTGAAATTTGATGCCAGTGTCTTCTAAAAAACTGTACATCTTTTCCATGAACGTAACCTGCAAGGTTTGGTCTTGGTTACGCGCTTGATCATAATAGCCATACTTCCATAAGATACCAATACCAATCATGTTTTGACGAAGTTCATATGCACTACGTAAGTGTGAGCCCGCTAAAAATCCAAGGCCACCACTATATATTTTTAATGGTTGGTGAATGGCAAATTCCATTGAAAAATAGGCCGCTTTTTTACTGTATTCTTCGGCGGGTTGATAGGGCAATTGATAATTCGTAAAAGACATAAAGGCAGTTTAAGTGCTTAAATAGGCTCGCAATATAGGGGAAATATTTAAAATGTACTTTGTACACATTAAATTGTGGGTAAACTGTCTTATTTGTGCTTTTTTTTGCTT